>OGOL01000516.1_pt1 | contig 42966 bp, 30 predicted proteins | sample 1552641 | NCBI WGS metagenome assembly OGOL01 (sample SAMEA2580140, study PRJEB22360) | human gut metagenome | biome: human gut; feature: human-associated habitat; material: faeces | place: Denmark | collected 2008/2010 | reverse complement strand
AGTCCCAGTTCCGGCCGCAACCCCCGCCGCAAAAGCCCCCAGCCGATCCCGCACCTCCGGCGACATCGGCCGCTGCCCGTACATCCGCAATGCCGACGCCGTCCATTCAGCCGGCCCCGGAACGAACGCAGGCCGCAGCAACGCCGGTTTCGACACAACCGCAAACGGCGCGTCCCCGTCCCGTACAGTCCAGACTCGCATCGGGAATTTCCATTTCGGCGCTGATAAACGACGCAGCCCCGGAACCGGATACGGAAACCGCCGTGCATGCCGCAGCACCCCAGCCGGTCATCGACCCGCTCAGTGCCGAAAAACTCGAAACGACCCGTGAAAAAATCCTCACGCTCGTCCGCGAGATGCGTCCGCGCTTCGTCGCGGCGTTCGAACGGATGCAATTTCAGGGACACGTGATCCGTATCGCAGTTCCGTCGGAAGCCCTGCGCGAAGAGATCCTGCGCAACAAAACCGAACTGCTGCTCCGCATCGCCGAAACGTCCGGCGTGCAGGGTATGCTGGAGCTCGACGTTACGGTCAATGAAGAGATCCGGGCCGCCCGCCCGATCAAACTCGAAGACCGGGTCAAGTATATGACCGAAAAAAATCCTCTGCTGGCCGAGTTGCGCCGGGCGCTCGACCTGGAGGTAGAATAAAGCATAAAATAAAGTAAAACCAAATACACAAATGGCAATTAAGAACTTTGTCGAAGAATTGGAATGGCGCGGTATGATTCACTCGATCATGCCGGGCACACAGGAACAACTTCAGAAAGAGATGTCCACAGCTTACGTGGGCATCGACCCAACGGCGGATTCGCTGCACATCGGACACCTGGTGAGTGTAATGATCCTCAAGCACTTCCAGATGTGCGGACACCGTCCGATCGCCCTGGTGGGCGGCGCGACGGGCATGATCGGCGACCCCAGCGGCAAATCGCAGGAGCGCAACCTGCTCGATGAAAAGACCCTCCGCCACAACCAGGAGGCGATCAAGAAACAGCTCGCCAAGCTGCTCGATTTCGAATCGGACGCTCCCAACGCGGCGATGCTGGTGAACAACTACGACTGGATGAAGGGAATCACCTTCCTGGATTTCATCCGCGACATCGGCAAGCTGATTACCGTGAACTACATGATGGCCAAAGATTCGGTAAAGAAACGCTTCAACGGCGAAGGCGAAGGGATGTCGTTCACCGAATTCACCTACCAGCTCGTGCAGGCCTACGACTTCCTGCACCTGTACGAAACCGTAGGTTGTAAACTGCAGCTCGGCGGCGCCGACCAGTGGGGCAACATCACCACCGGCACGGAGCTGATCCGCCGCAAGGCCGGCGGCGAGGCTTTCGCCCTCACCTGCCCGCTGATTACCAAAGCCGACGGCACCAAGTTCGGCAAGACCGAGAGCGGCAACGTATGGCTCGACCCGCGTTATACGTCGCCTTACAAGTTCTACCAGTTCTGGCTCAACACCAGCGACGAGGACGCCAAGCGCTACATCAAGATCTTCACGCTGCTCGATAAACAGACCATCGACGACCTGATCGCCGAACACGACGCAGCCCCTCACCTGCGAATCCTGCAAAAACGGCTGGCGCAGGAGGTTACCGTGATGATCCACTCTCAGGAGGAGTACGAAAAAGCGGTCGAGGCATCGAACATTCTCTTCGGCGGGGCTACCTCCGAAGCGCTTCGCAAACTCGACGAACAGACCCTGCTGCAGGTTTTCGAAGGAGTCCCGCAATACAAAATCGCCCGTGCGGAACTGATCGGGCTGCCCTTCATCGAGCTGTGCGCCGAGCGGAGCGATATCTTCCCCTCGAAGGGCGAATGCCGCAAGATGGTACAGGCCGGCGGCGTGAGCCTCAACAAGGAGAAGGTGGCCGACCCCATGCGTGCAATCGCCGAAAGCGACCTGATCGACGGGAAATACCTGCTCGTACAGAAAGGCAAGAAAAACTACTACCTGGTAATCGCCGAATAAGATGGAATACCGTATCGTTTTGAACCGGATGGAGTTCCGGGCTTTCCACGGCTGTTACGACCTGGAACAGCAAGTGGGCAACCGCTTCACGGTCGATCTGGAGATCACGGCCGAGCTGGGGGAAGTGGCGAGCGAGGACTGCGTGGAAAAAGCGGTCAATTACCTGTTGGTTTACGAAACCGTACGCGAACAGATGCGCGTCACCCAGCGCACGATCGAACGCGTGTCGATGAACATCATGGATGCCCTCTATGCCCGGTTTCCGCAAATCCGCCATATCCGCTGTACGGTTTCGAAGCTGGCGCCCCCGCTGGGCGGGAAGCTCGAAAAAGTGAGCGTCGTGCTGGAGAAATAAACCACACTGCGACAACGAATAAAGCGAGAGGAATCGATTCCTCTCGCTTTATTTTTCTTCCCGACGGAATAATCACAACCGCTCGAAAACGATCCGTCCGTAATACTTTACCGAGCCTGCTTCTGTTGCGAGAACCTTCCACACCATTCGCCGCTCGCAAATTTCCGACACCGTAAGCCGTGCCGGAATAAATCCGTAATCCACAGTTATCCGTCTTCCTGTCAGACTCCAGGCAAAATGCTCCCCGTTATCGGCCACACCCCGTCCATCGTGTTCGAAAGTCATAATCCCCAAATACATGGGCACATCACAGGCTCCATCGTCGTCCGAATCATCCCAATCGTAATCCGGCTCCTCGACCGCACGCCACCTACCCAAGATATTTTCGGCATCGATCGCTTCCTCCCGGATGCCCTTGTCACATGCGAAAAGTGCCAACGAGAGCAAAGCAAACAATGTAACAAGACACAGATAAAATCTTCGCCCCCTCTATATAATACAGACAATAAATAACGTCCGATCGACAAATTCTCCGAAGGGGCCTGAAATTCCCCCGTCGCTCTTCTTTGCGTTACGCCACCGAGCAGGGGATTCCCAGCGCCTCGACCCGGGCAGCGATCGCCTGCAAATCTTCGCGGGGGACTTTCTGCAAGGTTTTGCACGGAGTGTCGCGGTCGAGCGAATAGACCATCACCTGACGGGGCCGGATCTCTTCGACCAGCTTCAACCAGGCCGCGACCTCCCGCTCGGTCGTGTTGTCCACCGTACGGCCCTCGCACTCGCCCCGCAGGAACATCGTCTGCAGGATCATCTGCCCGTCGAACAGTTTCATGTTCTTCACCACCTCGGCCACCGAATAGGTCCCGCACGGGTTATTGATGAGCCGAACCGTATCGTCGAAAGCGGAATCGAGTTTCAGGATGTTGTTATCGACCCGGCGCAAGGCCCGGCGCACGCTCTCGCGGCCGATCTGCGTCGCATTGCTCAACACCGAAATCCGCGCCGAAGGGCAAATTTCGTCCCGCAAGACGATCGTATCGTCGATGATCGCCTCGAAATCGGGGTGCATCGTCGGCTCGCCGTTACCGGCGAAAGTAATCACGTCGGGAGGCGTACCTTCGGAAACCATCTGACGCAAGGTCGCTCCGAGCATGGTACGCACGTCCTCGCGCGAATTGAACCGGCGGGCGCCCGGATGTTCGGCATTCCAGCCGCATTCGCAATAAATGCAATCGAAGCTACACAACTTCGATTGAGTGGGTAACAGATTGACACCCAATGACAGACCCAATCTGCGGGAATGGATCGGGCCGAAAATAATATCGCTATACAGTGCAGTCATATTGACAAAATTAGAAAATATTCTCTTCTTTGCACAAATATTGCTCCCTTTTTATACGTTAATAGAAAAACGGCATGCAACGGGACCTCCGAAAAACGAATTCGGTCCGAATCGGGAACACGATCGGCCCAAGGCCCCGACGCATGAATCGTCCAACCGAAAACCAATGAAACGACACCTTATGAAGCATAAATTCGGCTTACTTCCCAAAGTGCTCCTGGCTATCGCGCTGGGCATCGTATTCGGCCTCTTCGTTCCCGAGTGGTTCACCCGAATCGCATTGACCTTCAACAACATTTTCGGCAATTTTCTGAACTTCGTCATCCCGCTGCTGATCCTGGGCCTCGTGGCTCCGGGCATCGCCGACCTGGGCAGCAAGGCAGGACGGCTGCTGGTAATCACCGCAGCCCTGGCCTATGCCTTTACCCTGTTTTCGGGATTCGGAACTTTCTTCACAAGTTTCGGGATATTACCCCGGCTATTGGGCGGTACGGAGATGAGCGCCCCGGGAGAAACCGCCGCAACACCCATGCAACCGTTCTTCACGGTCGAAATGCCCCCGTTGATGGGCGTGATGACCGCCCTCATTCTCGCCTTCGTGCTGGGACTGGGCATGGCTTATATCCACAGCGACAAGCTCAAGGGCATGATGGATGATTTCAAACTCATCATCGAGCGTGTCATCTCGAAGGTCATCATCCCGCTGCTGCCCTTCTACATCTTCGGCATCTTCCTCTCGATGACTCAGTCGGGGCAGGTATCGGGTATTCTGGGCATTTTCCTCAAGTTGATCGTGATTATCTTCGTGATGACGGTCGTCCTGCTGCTGATCCAGTTCTCGATCGCGGGCCTCGTGGCAAGGCAGAATCCGTTGAAGATGCTCCGCACGATGATGACCGCCTACATGACGGCCCTCGGTACGCAATCGTCGGCAGCCACGATCCCCGTGACGCTGGCACAGACGGTCAAAATCGGCGTCCGCCCCGAAGTGGCGGGATTCGTCGTCCCGCTCTGCGCCACGATCCACCTCTCGGGTTCGATGATGAAGATCGTCGCCTGCTCGCTCGCGGTGATGATGCTCTCCGGACTGGACGTTTCGATGGGCACCTACTCGGGTTTCATCCTGCTGCTGGGCATTACGATGATCGCCGCACCGGGCGTACCGGGCGGAGCCATCATGGCTGCGATCGGATTGCTGGAGTCGATGCTCGGGTTCGACGAAAATATGATCGGACTGATGATCGCCACCTACATTGCCATGGACAGTTTCGGTACGGCGACCAACGTAACGGGCGACGGTGCGATCGCGGTGATCGTAAACGCCATCGACAGCCGAATGATTCGCCGGGAAAAACGATAAACCTACTGTTAATATTTTCACATTCGAAAAAAATCTTTAACTTTGCGAGCATCGTTCATAAACGAACAACCGCTGTCAAGTGAAATAAGAGGATTAATTTAAATCAATAATTATGGCTAAAATCAATTTGAAACAGTACGGCATCACGGGTACTACGGAAGTAATCTACAACCCGTCGTACGACGAACTCTACCGCGAGGAGACCCGCAAGGGCCTGCGCGGTTATGAAAAGGGTCAGGTAACCGAAATGGGTGCCGTGAACGTGATGACCGGCGTTTACACGGGTCGTTCCCCGAAAGACAAGTTCTTCGTCATGGACGAAACCACCAAAGATACCATCTGGTGGACCTCGCCCGAATACAAGAACGACAACAAACCGGTGACGAAGAAGACCTGGAAGGAGCTGAAAAAGATCGCTGTCGAAGAGTTGTCGAACAAGAAGCTCTTCGTCGTGGACACGTTCTGCGGAGCCAACGAGAACACCCGTCTGAAGATCCGCTTCATCATGGAGGTCGCCTGGCAGGCGCATTTCGTGAAAAACATGTTCATCCGCCCGACGGACGAGGAGCTGGAGAAGTACGGCGAACCCGATTTCGTGGTGCTGAACGCCTCGAAAGCCAAAGTCAAGAACTACAAGGAACTCGGACTCAACTCGGAAACGGCGGTCGTGTTCAACCTCACCGAAAAAATGCAGGTAATCATCAACACCTGGTACGGCGGCGAAATGAAGAAGGGTATGTTCTCCTACATGAACTACCTGCTGCCGCTGAAGGGCATCGCGTCGATGCACTGCTCGGCCAACACCGACAAGGAGGGCAAGAACACCGCCATCTTCTTCGGTCTGTCGGGAACGGGCAAAACCACCCTTTCGACCGACCCGAAGCGCGAGCTGATCGGCGACGACGAGCACGGTTGGGACGACGACGGCGTCTTCAACTTCGAGGGCGGATGCTATGCCAAAGTCATCAACCTCTCGAAAGAGAACGAGCCCGATATCTGGAACGCGATCCGCCCCAACGCCCTGCTGGAGAACGTTACGGTGGACAAGAAAGGTAAGATCGACTTCGCGGACAAGTCCGTGACGGAGAACACCCGCGTATCGTACCCGATCTTCCACATCGACAATATCGTGAAGCCCGTATCGAAGGCCCCGGCTGCCAAGAAGGTGATCTTCCTTTCGGCCGACGCCTTCGGCGTACTGCCCCCGGTTTCGATCCTGACGCCGGAACAGACCAAATACTACTTCCTCTCGGGCTTCACCGCCAAGTTGGCCGGTACCGAGCGCGGTATCACCGAGCCGACGCCGACCTTCTCGGCTTGCTTCGGTGCGGCGTTCCTCTCGCTGCATCCGACCAAGTACGGTGAGGAATTGGTAAAACGCATGAAGCAATCGGGCGCTACGGCTTACCTCGTCAATACGGGCTGGAACGGTACGGGCAAACGAATCTCGATCAAAGATACGCGCGGCATCATCGACGCCATCCTGGACGGTTCGATCGACAAGGCCCCGACCAAGACGCTGCCGGTATTCGATTTCAAGATCCCGACTGCACTTCCGGGCGTGGATCCCAAGATTCTCGATCCGCGCGACACGTACAAGAACGCGAAGGAGTGGGACGAGAAGGCGGCAGATCTGGCCGGTCGTTTCATCAAGAACTTCGAGAAGTTCACCGGCAACGCCGAAGGCAAGAAACTCGTAGCTGCAGGTCCGCACCTCAAATAAGACGACGAGCCGACAAGCTATTTTCACAAAGAGAACGGTCCGGGGCTAACGCCCGGACCGTTCTCTTTGTCGCTCGACCGCACGATCACTCCTTCGGCAACCTATATTCGGACAGCCCTGCCCTACAAGCGGTATCGTGGAACACTATTTGCAACACCTTCTTATAATCAATCCATTATATTATGAAAAAAGTAATCCACAGAGCCGGCACACGAGGTCATTCCGACCACGGTTGGCTCGACAGCTACCATACGTTCAGTTTTGCTGACTACCACGATCCCGAGCGCATCCATTTCGGCGCATTGCGCGTACTCAACGACGATACCGTAGCCGGAGGAGAGGGTTTCGGCGCACATCCCCACGACAACATGGAGATCGTTTCCATCCCGCTCGAGGGCGAACTACGACATCAGGACAGCATGGGGCATACTTCGGTGCTGCGCACCGGGGAAATCCAAGTGATGACGGCCGGAACGGGAATCATTCACAGCGAATTCAACAACAGCCCCAACCGTCCTGTCAAATTCCTCCAGATATGGATCTTCCCGGATCGACACGGGCTGCCGACCCGCTACGAGGAGATCACGCTCGCTCCGGCACGCACCAATGAGCTGCGCACGCTCGTGGCTCCCGAAGGCAATGGTTCCGAGCATACGGCCTGGATTCATCAGTCGGCCTGGTTCCACACCCTCGGCCTAGAGAGAAATACCTATGAATACGCTATGCGCCGGCAAGGAAACGGTCTTTACGTCTTCGTCCTCGAAGGCGACGTAACGGTCGAGAACGAAAAGCTGGCCCCCCGGGACGGCATGGGTATTTGGGAGCAGAACGACATCACCCTCCATACGGACGGGAAAGCCAGCCTGCTTCTGATCGAGGTGCCGATGCGGTAATTTCCCCAACCTTTCCCAAGAAAAAGAGCGGCACTTAACGTGCCGCTCTTTTTTAATCCATCGCCCATTCGGATCAGAAAAACTTGACTTCCCGACCTTCGATAGCCGTAAGCAGATTGTTGGCCGCCGACGAAGCTCCGATACGAAACAATTCGGGCGTAAGCCACTCCTTGCCCAAAATCTCCTCGACGATCGTATAATACAAAGCGGCATCTTCGGCACTCCGGACACCGCCGGCCGGCTTGAAGCCCACCTTACGTCCCGTTTTCCGATAGTAATCCCGGATCGCCTGGCACATCACCACCGCCGCTTCGGGCGTGGCGGACACATCGATCTTGCCGGTCGAAGTCTTGACGAAATCGGCCCCGGCGAACATCGAAAGCAACGATGCCTTGCGGATCAGATCGGGAGTTTTCAAAGCTCCGGACTCGATAATGACCTTTAACACGACCTCGGGACTCGTCTCGGTACGAATCACCTCGACCTCGTTAGCGACCTCGTCGTAATGCCCCTCCAACATCTTACCCACGTTCAAGACGATATCGATCTCGTCGGCTCCGTTCTCGACAGCCATGGCTACTTCGAGAACCTTCACCTCGAGAAACGTCTGCGAAGAAGGAAATCCGCCCGCAACGCTCGTGATACGCATATCCGTACCATCGACCACCACACCGACCGTTTCGACGAACGGCGGATAGATGCAGATCGACGCCACGTTGGGAAGATGGGGAAACTGTTGGTAAAACTTGACGGCTTTGCCGGCAAATTCCGTAACCGACTCCACGGAGTCCGTACACGACAGCGTGGTTAAATCCACCGCCGAATAACAGAGCTTGTAAACTTCCGGAGTATGGTTTCGTACCGCAGCTTTACGGATACGATCCACTTCCTCGGCCACCTGAGCCTCGCTCATTGCCGGCGCATATTCTTTCAAATGATTCGCGTATTCCATAACTTTCCTTTTATTTACACAGACGGTTCGCCTTCAAAGCGCAAAACAAAAAGTCAATATCGAACCGTCCCCACATACATAAAATCCATAACAAGCCTCGTGCAAAACGCAACCTTCCATCGGTAAAAACACGACCGTTACCCGTTGTAAAATATCATTTCAACCCAGAAAGGCCCGTTTTCCAAACGATCAAAAGTGCTGCAAAGACAAACAAATAGAGCCGACACCGATTCGCTTTCGACAAAAATATAAAAAATTTAGATCTTTTTCATATTTCTTCCAATATACCGCAAATTTCGTGCGCATCCGATCCTACCCGGACGATCCGCGTCTGAAAATGGCCATCCCATCTTCAGGAACTCCCCGTTTCGGACTCCGAAATCCGACGACCATCGCTTTAAGTCGCAAGCCGTGTTTACGAACCGCCCCTTCCGAGAATCCTGTTCGAGAGGAGGCAATCGAACTTTCCCAAACCGGAAAAGACGACCATCGCTCATGCAAGATCGAGCGATCTATCATCGCAAAATCCGATTATGTATCACAATTACCGATCCGATGCCGACCGACCTTCCTCAAAACCACCCAAAGGGAAAGGCGCAAGGTAGGGGCAAGCATTGAATAACGGCCCGCAAAGCTGTAAGCCGCCGCCGAAACCGACAAAAAAACGATCTTGATACACGAAAGTATAAACTCCAAAAAAATGCAATTATATACTTTTTGGGAGCGTAGTTTTCCAAATCCCCTTCCCGGTAAAAGGATTCAGGGATGGTCAGCATTACAGACGCAGCCACGGACTGCGAACAAGCGTCCCCGGGTTCGATGCTTCAACCGTCGGACAAGGGGTACATGGAAAGACAAAAAATATCCGCACCGTTTCCGGTGCGGATATTTTTCATCGAATCCGAACGGATTAGAACTTCAGGCCCTCTTCGAAGAGTTTCTTGAAGTGGATATCCTTCATGGCTTTCTTCGCCATCTTCTCATCCTTCTTCACGGCGCTCTTCAACTGTGCCTCTGCCGTTCTCATATCGCCCTCATCCGAAGCGATCACGGCACGCAGGTAATCAGCCTCTGCGCTCATATCTTTAGCGATAGCACGCTTTGCAGCCGCATAGTCCTTGTTCATCGTGTTAGCGATAGCGGCATTCATACCGTCGAGCTGCTTGGCAGCGTCGTTGTAGTTACCCTGTGCTGCATTGACCAGGCTCTTCGCCTTTGCATCAGCGCCCTTGGCATACTTCTGAGCCTCTGCCATATTGCCGTTCGCCAGGTTGGCAAGAGCCAGGTTGGTGTTCAGCGCCTCGGAAGCCTCGCCCAACTGAGCGGCCTTCTGGAAGCATTTCAAAGCATCAGCCGTACGGCCTTCCTCCGTAAGAACGATACCCAGGTTGTTGTAAGCGCGGGCGTCGTTATACTTCTCGGCAGCATAAGCCAGTACGATGTTCTTGGTAGCGTTGTCCTGTGCGATCGACTCCGCAACGAAGAGCAGCTCGTTCAGGTTGAGCTGATCCAGCTTGCCAGCCTCGACAAGCGCCATCATCTCGGCGTCGGTCTTACCCTCCAGGTCGATGGTGTTCACGATCACCGAACGACGGAGCTGCGGCAGAATGTCTTTCTTCAGCTCGTTGAATACGGAAGACATGTTCTTGATCTCATCCTCGCGCTGCGTCGAAGAGGAGTACATGCTCAAAACCTGAAGAATCAGATCCTTGTCCTTGATGTTCGACTCCGAAACCAGCTCCTTGAAGCCTTCCCAGTCCTCACCGTAAGCGGCAACGTCGATATCCAGACCGGAATTCTTCAGCAGCTTCGCAAGAACTTTATCACCCGATTCACTACGCTCCTTCGACAGCGTGTCGTTGAACTTCACGGGACCGTCGGGAGAAGCATAACCCTTCACGGCAACATGCTGGGTAGCACGGTCGTTTTTCAGGTTCTCATCCACATTTGCCTGGAAAGCCTCCAGATCGGCGTCTTTCAGCGCTTTCTTAGTTACGTTAGCCTTGTTGATCGCATAGAGGATCTCGGTCTTGTCCACGCTGGTGGTTACGCGTTTGTAGTCGCTCGGCAGAGCAGCCATCGCATCGGCGTAAGCCAGATCCTGCTGCAGGGTGTTCACACCCTCGGCAACGACCAGACCGCACTCGCGTACGATCGCGGGGTTAGCCTCGAGCTCCTTGGCCTTCACGACCTTGCCCGTATTGGCATTAACCAGTGTAAACTCGTCGCTACCCGGACATTTAGCCTCGACACGCAACTGGAGTTCGGAAATCTGCATACGCTCATCGTAGGGGAACTCGACATGCATGGTGAACACACCGCCCGTCTTCTTATCAACGACCGTATAGTTCTCGTTCACCTTCGAACCCTGGAAGAATTTCGGGGTACCGGCGACTTCTCCGCCCTCGAATACCATGACCGGAGTAACCTTCACGATAGCTTTGGGGTTGAAGTACTTCACGGGGAACTGTGCCGTAATGTCGGCGGCAACCACACCGTTATTCAGTACCAGCACTTCAGGTGCACACGTCAGCGATACATCATCGCTGTTCTTTGCCATCTTCTTGAAGCAGTTACAGCTCGAAAACGTCAAAGCAACGACCACGAGCAACAAGCTCAATTTCATCAGCTTTTTCATAAACTAATCTTTTAAAAATTAAATGTTAAATCCTTTCTTTTTCTATTTATGCCTGTTTTATCTGCCCCACAAAAGCTACGGAGTAATGCAAATATAAAAATTATCTACAAATATTGTACAATATTCCGGCCAAAATTTCCGAACAAAACCGAAATTATCTCCGTAGCAGCGATCCGGACCCGCAGAGTTCTACTCCTTGTGCTCAGGACGGCGGCGCGGGCGATCGCCGCGCTCGCGGGGACGGCGCTCCGGCTCCGTCCAGCCTTCGGGCTGCGGAATCAGCACGCGGTGCGACAGCTTGAGCTTGTTGGTCTTGGGATCGATGCCGATGACTTTCACCTCGATCATATCCCCCTCTTTCAGGCCGGTCTCCTCCATCGTTTCGAAACGCTTGTAGTCGATCTCCGAGATGTGCAGCAGGGCGTCCTTGCCCGGCATGATCTCGACGAACGCACCGAACGGCATGATCGAACGAACCTTGCCGTTATATACATCGCCGACCTCGGGCTGCGCCACGATGCTCTTGATGCGGGACAGGGCTGCATCCATCGCCTCCTTGTCCAGACCGAAGATATCCACGACGCCCTTGTTGTCGGTTTCGGTGATGGTAATGGTCGTACCCGTCGTCTTCTGAATATCCTGGATCACCTTGCCGCCGGGACCGATCACGGCACCGATCATATCCTGCGGGATGGTGATCTGTACGATACGCGGCACGAACGGACGGTAATCCGCACGCGGCTCAGCGATACACTCCGTCAGCTTACCCAGAATGTGCATACGGCCCACGCGAGCCTGTTCCAGCGCCTTGGCCAGCACCTCGTACGAAAGGCCATCGACCTTGATATCCATCTGGGTAGCCGTGATACCGTCCTTGGTACCCGTCACCTTGAAGTCCATGTCGCCCAGGTGGTCCTCATCGCCCAGGATGTCGGAAAGCACCGCCCAACGACCGGTAGCGGAATCCGAAATCAGACCCATGGCGATACCCGAAACGGGTTTCTTGAGTTTCACTCCGGCATCCATCAGCGCCAGCGTACCGGCACAAACCGTCGCCATCGACGACGAGCCGTTCGACTCGAGAATATCCGACACCACACGCACGGCATAAGGATTCTCCTCTCCGACGGGAACCATTGGCTTCAGTGCGCGCCATGCCAAGTGGCCATGACCGATCTCGCGGCGGCTCAGGCCGCGGGCGGCTTTGGCCTCGCCCGTCGAGAAAGGCGGGAAATTATAGTGCAACACGAACTGCTCGGTACCCTGTACCAGCACTTCGTCCTTGACCTTTTCGTCCATCTTCGTACCGAGGGTCACCGTGGTCAGCGACTGCGTTTCACCGCGCGTGAAGATCGCCGAACCATGAGCGGCGGGCAGATAGCCCACCTCGCACCAGATGGGACGGATTTCGTCCGTGCGGCGGCCGTCCAAGCGCTTGCCCTCGTCGAGGATCATGTTGCGCATGGCCTTCTTCTGTACGTCGTCGTGGAAATATTTGTGAATCAGCGGTGCCTTCTCGACCAGCTCCTCTTCCGAAAAACGGGCGGCGAACTCGGCCTCCAGCGCATTGAAGGCATCTTCGCGCTCATGCTTCATCGTACCGCTGGTGGCGATGGCGTAAGCCTTGTCGTAAAGCTCCCGAATGATGGTCTGACGCAGCTCTTCATCATTCACCTCGTGGCAATAGGTCCGTTTCACGTCCTTGCCCAGCTCCTTCGAAAGCTCGATCTGCACGGCACAGTGTTTCTTGATCTCTTCGTGAGCGAACTTGATAGCTCCGAGCATCACCTCCTCGGACACCTCCTTCATCTCGCCCTCGACCATCAGAATATTGTCGATGGTACCGCCGACCATGATGTCCAGATCGGCGTCCTGCATCTGCGAGAAGGCCGGGTTGATGACATACTGACCGCCGATACGGGCCACACGCACCTCCGAAATCGGACCGCCGAACGGGATGTCCGAAACGGCCAGTGCAGCCGATGCGGCCAGTCCGGCCAGAGCATCGGGCTGAATATCTTTGTCCGCCGAAATCAGGTTTACGGTCACATATACCTCGGCGTGATAGTCCGACGGAAACAGGGGACGCAGCGCACGGTCGATCAGACGGGCTACGAGGATCTCGCTGTCGTTAGCCTTGCCCTCACGCTTCATGAAACCGCCGGGATAGCGACCGCAAGCGGCATATTTCTCCTTATACTCCACCTGGAGCGGCATAAAATCAGTGTCGGGTTTCGCGTCCTTGGCGGCTACCACCGTTCCCAGGAGCATCGTATCTCCCATCTTCACCACGACGGAGCCGTCGGCCTGCTTGGCCAGTTTGCCCGTTTCGATCATGATTTCGCGGCCGTCTGCCAGCGTGATCGTCTTCCGGACTGCATTGTACAACTTCTTTTCTTCCATAGATATTTTTTACGTCAAAATGTATGTTCCAAATTACAAATGGGGCTGCCAAAAGAAACTTTGGCCAACCCCATTTTTCTGCCTCCGGGACTATTTACGGAGATTGAGCGTCTTGATGATTGCTCGGTAGCGCTCGATATCGACCTCTTTCAAATACTCCAGCAACTGGCGGCGCTTGCCGACCAGACGCAGCAACGCACGCTGTGTACCGAAGTCGTGTTTGTTGCTACGAAGGTGTTCCGTAAGGTGGTTGATACGGAACGAGAACAGCGCGATCTGGCTCTCGGGAGAACCCGTGTCGGTGTTGGACTTTCCGTACTTACCGAAAAGCTCCTGCTTTTTTTCAGCTGATAAATAACCCATTTTCAAAAGTTTATTTAGTTCCACTCTACGACGCATTCCCCTTACCGTGAATAACGCCAGAGCGTGGCGCAAAGGTACGAACTTAATTCACAATAACCAACTTAAACGAATACAATTTTTTAGCTGAAGAGCCCTCTTTTTTTGCAAACCGGAGCGAAAAACACTATTTTTGCCAAAAAAGAAGACACATAGAACATGAAAAAGATCGCCCTGCTGCTCTACACCGTTATCGTTCTGGTCCTTGCAGCGAGCTGCGACCGCCGCGCAGAGTACCTTACGGCAAGCGGCGCGATGCTGGGCACGACTTTCCAGGCAACGGGCGACATCACAGACTGCACCGCACAGGAACTCTACCGGGCCATTATGCAAATCGACGCCGAAGCCAAGGCTTCGATGTCGATTTTCGACTCCACCTCCCTGCTGAGCCGCATCAACCGGGGAGAGACCGACTCGCTCGACGAACATATCATCTACAACCTCCGTCTGGCCGAACGGTTCAGCCGCTTGAGCGAAGGCCACTACGACGTGACGGTCAAGCCGCTGGTCGATACCTGGGGATTCGCCGGGCACGAGGCGGAACGCACCCCGAACCTCGATTCGCTCCTGCAATTCGTAGGTTACCGGCGCGTCCATATCCGGGACGGCAGGCTCGTGAAGGACGATCCCCGCGTACAGCTCGATTTCAACTCGATCGCCAAGGGCTATACGGTCGATCTGGTCGCGGCCCTCATGGAGCGCTGCGGCGCGAAGAACTATCTGGTGGAGATCGGCGGCGAATGCCGCTGCCAGGGTGTCAGCAGCAAAGGCATTCCCTGGCGGATCGGCATAGAAACTCCCTTCGACGGCAATATGTCCGACGGCGCCTATCTCACCGGACGTATCCGCATGAGCGAAGGAGGCCTGGCCACTTCGGGCAACTACCGCCGCTTCTACCGTGACGCCGCAGGCAATAAGATATCCCACACGATCGACCCGACAACGGGCCGCAGCGTCACGTCGCGATTGCTTTCCGCCACCGTGGTCGCGGACAACTGCGCCGAAGCCGACGCCATGGCGACCATGTATTTGAGCCTGGGCGCGGACAAGGCCATCGCCCTCTCCCGGAAAATTCCCGACGCGAAGGTCTATTTTATCCTCGACGACGGGAAAGACGGCTACGAAATTTACTGCTCGCCGGCGATGCAAGAAATGATGATTCCAGAATAATCCCATTGCGTACGAATGAAACAAGCTCTATTTCTCTATAATCCCCAGTCGGGGAAAGGAAAAATCGAAAAAGATTCCCAAGCCATCGGCGAAATGTTCCGGCAGGCCGGCTACTCGATCGTGGACGGCCCGATCGATTTCAGCCGCAACCCTTTCAATGGACACGAAACGGTCGATCTGGTGGTCGTGGCGGGCGGCGACGGCACGGTCAATTACGTGGTCAATCGGATGAAGGAGAAGCACCTCGACCTGCTGCTGGGAATCATCCCGGCAGGTACGGCCAACGACTTCGCCGGAGCGCTCGGCATGGAGAAAAACCCGGTCAAGGCGGCGGCGCAGCTCCTCGGCGGCACGGAAGAGCGGGTCGATTGCGGACGCGTGAACGACCACTATTTCGTCAATATCTTCAGTTTCGGCATCTTCACCACCACGTCCCAGCGCACGCCGGACAAACGCAAGCACCAGATCGGCAAGCTGGCCTACCTGATCGAGGGCGTGAAGGAGTTCCGCTCGGTACACGGCATTCCGCTGCAAATTCTCGCCGACGGCAAAGCCTTCGACATCGAATCGCTCATGGCCTTGATATTCAACGGAGAAACGGCCGGAGGATTCCACCTTGCCCCCCGCTCGAGCATTAAGGACGGCATGTTCGACTGTCTGTTGCTGCAAAGGCGCAACATGCTCTTCTCGGTCGTATCGATGCTCCGTCACCTGCTGGGCGGTCGGCCCTCGCAGGTGAAACATTTCCGAGCCCGCACGCTCGACATCACCTCGCCGATCAACGAACCTACCGACATGGACGGACAGAAGGGGGCCGATTTCCCGCTGCATATCGAATGTCTGCACAACGAGCTCCGCGTCGTCTGCCCGCTATCGGAGGCACCCCGCCGGGGCCGGTTCGCCTATTTCAAGAATCTGATCAGCAAACTGGCATGGTGGCGGACGAGATAACCCTGCAAAAAGTTTCGATCTCCCGCATCAAGCAGGAGATGCGGGACGTTTATTACCTGTCGGACGACCTGGTGATCGCTTCGTTCGACATCCACCGCGATACGCTGGGCAACTACCCCGCCCTGATCGACGGCTTCTCGGCGATCATCATGGCCAGCGGTTCGGCCGTCGTAGCGATCGATACGGAAGAGTACGAAGTCGTGCCCGACACGATCGTCTTCTTCAGCCCCGACCGCGTGATCCGCACGGTGGCCAGCACCAGCGATGCGGCGGCCTATTTCGTCGCCTGTTCCAAATCGTTCATCAACGAGATCCAGATAGACCTTTCGGCCTCGCTGCCCGTCTATATGCGTTTCGGCAAACAACCCTGCCTGCGGGTGACACCCCAGGACACGCACGAGATCCGACAGGTGTTCCAACTCATCAAGACGATTCTTGCCAGCGACAAGGAACATTACAGACAGGAGATCATCCGCTGCCTGTTCACCGCAGTCTTCTACATCATCACCGAGCTGAACATGCGCGAGCAGAAAAACACGGTCAAGTTGGGGCGCGGCGAGGTGATCTTCGAAGAGTTCATGGAATTAGTCCGGCAATACAGCAAACAGGAGAGGAACGTCCGGTTCTATGCCCGCCGCCTCAACATCACCCCCAAATACCTTTCGACCGTTTCCAAGGACGTGAGCGGCAAAACCGCCGCCCGGTGGATCGACGAAGCGGTGATCCTCGAGGCAAAAAGCCTGCTGCGCTATTCGGGCATGAGCATCCAGGAGATCGCCTATCACCTCAACTTCTCGACCCAGTCGTTCTTCGGCAAATATTTCAAACAACACACGGGCTACAGCCCGTCGCGGTTCAAGCGCAAGGGCAGCTGACGGACCGAGGCATCCCGGAATAAAAAAGGGACGTGTCAAATCGAGAAATTCGGCGCATCCCTTTTCAGGTATGTAAAAACAGGTAAAATACAAGGCATCGAGGTTCACGGCGAAGAGTGTGTACCGACGCACATGATCGAGCCGTGACACCGATAATAACGAAGCAGTTTGCCTGTTATGACGCACCGCCTTTTTCGACCGAAAGATTATCGCACCCCGGCTTTCTCCCGATCGGAACCCTTTTTCCTCGGCGACGGTTTGGTCTTGCGGACCGGCGGCTTCCGGTCGAACGCCTTCTCCACTTCGATCTCGAAATCCGAAAGCACGTTCATATAGTTGATAAAGGCATCGTAGGACGATTCGTAAGGATTGAAATAGGCATGTACGTCCCCGTCCGACAACCACTTGGTCGCCATATAATAGAAATGATCCGAAGCCTGCATGAAGTTCCACACGTGGTCGAAATCGGGATCCTTCAGCCGGGCGATCTTATCCCGCAGGGCATACAGTTTTCCGAAAGCTTCGTTCTGCAATTCGTTGCCCAGCCACGCCGTGATGTCACGTTCCTCGTCCGCCCAAGACATCACGTGCGGACAATGGAGTACGGCGACGGGCTGGTATTTCGCAGCGGCTTCGCTCACCGTAGCGAACTCCAACCCCTCCCGCTTCAGAACAGCCGGAACGAGCGCCTTCATAAAGTCGAAAATACCCGTATCGGCACGCTGGTGCTCGCCGAAGGTTTCGTAATCCATGAAGAGATTGACCACATCCCCCTCCAGCTCGTCCGAAGCGAGCCACCCCGTGTATTTTTCCGCCGTGAGAGGCCATTGGTCCCACCCTCGGTTGGAGAAACGGAACGCGATGTCGTCCGAGAGCTTGTAATTGCGCAGCAACAGCCTCAAGCGCTGGTCGAGCGCATTGGCATAAACATAGCCGGGCGACTTCCATCCCAGTACGTGTCGGGCTCCCTCGGCCAACATGGTCTTGAAACCCATCTCGGCCACATCGGAGCCGATCCGGTCGGAATAGATCAGTTCGGTATTGCGAAAGGCGGTCGGCGCAACGCCGAACTCCTTTTTCATCAGTTCGGTATGGAGCGCAACCTGCTGCATGAAATCCTCCTTCGACGAAAGCGAAGCCAGCGAATGGGAGTAAGTTTCGGCCAGGAACTCCACGCAGCCCGTCCGGGCCAGCCGGCGGAACGAATCGAGCACCTCGGGCGCATACGCCCGCATCTGTTCGACGGCCAGCCCCGTCAGCGAAAAGGTACAGCGGAAACGCCCCTCGCTCTGCCGGATCAGATTGAACAGCAAGGCATTCATCGGCAGATAGCACTCACGCGCGATCTTCTGCATGATCGAGCGATTGGTCAGGTCGTCCAGGTAGTTGTGGTCACGGCCCATATCGAAGAAACGGTAACGCTTCAGCCGCCAGGGCTGGTGTACCTGAAAATAGAAACAAATCGTTTTCATACTCCGCAAATATTTTAATTGTTCGCCTCTGCGACGACAGTTTCGTAAACCGTCTTGATCTTCGCTGCGGCATTGGTCCATTTGAGTCCGGTCACCTCTTCCAACCCCTTCGAAGCGAACATCCTGCCCAGAGCCGGATAGGTAAGAAGCCCGTAAATGGCATCGGCCAGAGCATCCACGTCCCAGTAATTCACCTTAATAGCATAATCCAGCACCTCCGCCACGCCGCTTTGCCGCGAGATAATCACGGGAACGCCCGAACGCATGGCCTCGAGCGGCGAAATGCCGAACGGCTCCGACACCGAAGGCATGACATAGACATCCGACAGACGGAACATCCGCTGCACCTCCCCGCCCTTGAGGAACCCCGTGAAATGGAAGCGGTCGGCGATCCCCAACTGGGCCACGCGCCGCACCACATGGTTCATCAGATCGCCCGAGCCGGCCATGACGAAACGCACGTCCGAAACCCGCTGCAGCACCTTGGCCGCAGCCTCGACGAAATAATCGGGACCTTTCTGGTAGGTGATGCGTCCCAGGAAGGTGACGACCTTATCCTTGACCGCCCGCTCCGGCGCAGCCTCCTCCGACTCGCCGAAACGCACGGCGTTATGCACCGTCACGACCTTATCGGCCGGAATGCCGTACTTGCCGATGACAATGCGACGCGTCAGCTCCGACACCGCGATCACCCGGTCGGCAGCCTGCATACCCGCCTTTTCGATGGCATAGACCCGACGGTTGATATTCTCGCCGCTGCGGTCGAACTCCGTGGCGTGCATGTGCACCACCAGCGGCTTGCCCGAAACCCGCTTGGCCGCAATTCCGGCGAAATAGGTCAGCCAGTCGTGGGCATGGATCACGTCGAACTGCCCTTCGAGGTCTTTGGCCACCTGCGCCGCCACCATTGCATACCGGGCGACCTCCTCCATCAGGTTGGCGCCGTATTTTCCGGAGAAGGTGTAGCGCTGTTTCCATACGTCGGTCCACTCGTGTGTCCGGCCGCTGCGAACGAACTCGTCGTGGTAAGCGGCATACTCCTCCGGAGAGATGTAGGGCAACATGTTCGAATCAATGTGGATGAACGAAACCTTCTCGAGCAGCTCTTCGGAAAACTCATGATCGCGCGTACCGATCGTTTCCACGTCGCTCGCATTCACCATGCGGACGAAGCGCTGGTCCTCGTCGCCATAGGCACGCGGCATGACGAAAACGACCTCCACACCGTTGCGTGCAAGACCGCGCGTCATACCGTAGCAGGCCGTACCCAGCCCGCCGGCGATATGGGGAGGAAACTCCCAACCGAACATCAACACTCTCATTTGTATTCTATTTTTTTATTCTAACAATTATATCTTTCCATGTACCCTTATCCGACGGTCGCAGCATCGAATCCGAGGAGTGCTTATTCGCGGCCCGAAACCGTGTCCGCCATGCACCCTTCCCCTAAATCCGCTTCTCGGAGGGAATTTGGGACACTGCGCCCCCGAAAAGGTACACTCAAAGTATATAATCACGTTTCATTCCGTAACTTATTCGACTTCGCGAAACACCGGTCGCCCCTCCCGGCAACCTCCACCCCGGCCTGCCCGGGCCGACAGAAAAAATTTCGGACACCTTACGCGGCGGCAAGTTCTTTTCCTTCGCATCCTTTAGCGCTTTTTCCGAAGACCCGGCAACAACCCGTGTCCCCGGCGACGGCGCCAGCGTTCGGTCGTTTCACGGATCATCAACACCGCCCCGACGCTCCACGCCTGCGACACGGCGCCCCGAGGCGCATGCGGAGGATCGCCGTCGAACAGCTCGTTGATCGATCCGATACCGTAACTCTGAATCTCCTCGCCGAAACGGGCGAGCAGCTCCTCCGCCCGAGGCAGAAACTCACGGCCACCGAGGTCGAACGAAGCCTTGACATAAAACCAAAGCGGCCAAACCCATACGGAGCCGTTCATCGAAGCCTCCGCACGAACGGCTTCATCGCCCTCGCAGCGGTTCTTATAGCGAGGATTGCGGGGCGAAAGCGAACGCAGCCCTTTGGGTGTCAGCAAATGCTGCCCCACGATCCGAAGCACCGAAGCCTGCTGCTCCTCATCGAGCATCTTGTAATCCAAACCGCACGCCACCACCATATTCGGACGAATCCACCGATTCGGCCCTTCAGGACCTACGAAATCGGCCAGATACCCGTCGTCGTCGCTCCAGAACATCTCCCGGAAAGCGTTCCGAATCCACTCGGGCCACGCTTTCCACTCGCCGACGAACTCCTCCTCGCCGAAACGGGAAGCCAGCTCAAGGGCATAACACACGGCGTTGTACCAAAGTGCGTTGATTTCGACCGGATACCCGTCCCGCGACACGACGGGGACACCACCCGCCAGCGCATTCATCCAGGTGAGGGCTTTGTCGGGCGCCGAGGCCCACACCAAACCGTTATCGTGCACGGCCACGCCGCCGACGCCCCGGCGATAAGCCGCCAGCAGCTCTTTCATCACGATACCGTAGCGCTTCCATATCTCCTCCTCACCCAGCGTCCGCTGCAACTGCTGAAGCACCCAGAAAAACCAAAGCGGAGCCTCGGCAGCCGAGAAAGAACCCGTAAACATACCGTCCCGGCGTCCGCGCACGACCGTATCGAGCACATCCAGGCAATCCTCCGTGCGTCCCTGCTCCAGCGCGATGCCGGGCAGCGCTACGAGCGTCTGACGTCCGATCTGCCCATACCAGGGATACCCGGCCAGCACCTCGGCCCGCCCGTCCCGGCGGCGGACGACGAACTGCCGGGCAGAGTGGCGCAGGCAGCTCAGAAAATCGACCTTGCGGCTGCGGGCGCTCAGAGCCTCCGCAAACATTCCGCCGATGGCCGCAGGATCGGGAATGGCTTCGACGGACGCAGAGAAAATCACGCTTTGCCGCCGACCGAGACTGAGTTCGAAATAACCCGTCGTAAGCAGATCCTCATCTCCCTCGTATCCTCGCTCGATCTCTCTGGCGTATTCGAAATTATAGTACCAGTCGGGAGCCGGCACGAACTCCGCATCCCGACAATCGGTTTGCAGGTACAGCCAGGGAAAATCGGAATACAACCGACACTTCACCCCGCCCGGAATCGGCCGGGAACGTCCGTCGGCCTCCATATTGGCATGCGTGAGCGCATGTTTGTCCCGGAAGGCGAAGAAAGGCCGGAGCCTAAGCCGGACATCGGACGGCGCCTCCAGCAGCGTATAGCGGATCATCAACTGCGTGCGGTTGTGTATCCAGAGCAGCTCTTTCCGCAACACGATGCTTCCCACGCGGTAGGTGATCGTCGGTGTCGGCGTATATTCGAAATCGGTGATGTACTTATGCCCCCGAGGTTCATAGGTTCCCGGGAAACGGTGCAGCGCCAGGTTGAAGGATTGCCCGTCGTGCACGACGGTTTCATCCACCGACGAGAGCAGCACGTAAGCGCGGTCGCTGTCGTCGATGGGTGCCACCATCAGGCCATGATACTTGCGCGTGTTGCAGCAAACGATGGTCGTGCTCATATAGCCGCCTCTGCGATCCGTAGCCAGCATTTCGCGCTGCAACGAATACTCCAGATTTCCCAGTTCCTTCTTATCAAATGTAAGTACCGACATAACTGTTTGTTCTTTATGTTCATTTCCGACAGAGCGGAACGGCAAAATCAGCCCGTACTCCTGCCGGACCCGTCGAATCGTTTATTTCGTTTTCTCCGCCGACCGGATCAGAAAAAGTTCCGGTCCGCTTGAACGATCTTTTCTGAAAGATACTCTTTTTTTCGCAGACCATCAAGTCCAAACCGTGCGAAAAATCAAAAATTATCAGAAAACGACCTTTTTTTCAACAATCATTTCATGCCCACTTCACCAATGCGAAATCCATACGATGCGGCAACATCGGATTCTGCGGGAAAATGCGCAGCGCCATATCGAACATCCCGGCCTGTTCGGGAACATAGTCCAAGGCGAAAGTCACCTGGCTGCCCGAAACCTGCACCTGGCTGAGCGGCACGGTACGGATGACCTCCACGACCCGGTCCGGCTCCACGGGACGGGCCACGACCAGTTCGGCCCCCACGTCCTCCGGAGCGAGTCCGGCCAGGTCGAGCGTAAGCTCGAAATGGTAACTGCGTCCTATGAAGATCGGCTTGTCGCCGACCCGGGCACGCTGCACGTCCACGATCTTCACGGCAGGCCACGCAGCCAGCACCTTGTGCTTCCAGGCGACGATCTCGCGCGCAACGGCGAAGTCGTTCTCCGACAGTTCCCGCTTGCGGGCCGCCAGCCGGTTGTAGAAACGCACCTCATAGTCGCGCAGCATCCGGTTGGTCGTGAAGTTCGAAGCGATTTCGGCAATACATTTTTTCACCGAAGCCATCCACGCACGGGGAATACCGTCGGCATCCCGGTCGTAGTATTTCGGCACGATCTCCTCTTCGATCGTATTGTAAATCATCTCGGCGTCGAGTTCGTTCTGATACTGCGGATCGGAAAAGACCGTCTCCATCGGCAGTGCCCAACCGGCACCCTCCTTGTATCCTTCGACCCACCAGCCGTCGAGCACCGAAAACTGCAGCACGCCGTTCATCACGCACTTTTCACCCGACGTACCCGACGCCTCGAGCGGACGAGTCGGGGTATTGAGCCACACGTCCACCCCCTGCACCAGACGACGCGCCAGCTCCATATCGTAATTCTGCAGGAAGATGATCTTGCCGGAGAACTGCGGCATGGCTGCGACTTCGATGATTCGCTTGATCAGATCCTGCCCCGGCTTGTCGTTGGGATGCGCCTTGCCCGCGAAGATAAACTGCACGGGACGCTCCTTGTTATTGACAATGGCCGCCAGGCGATCCAAATCGGAGAAGAGCAGCAACGCTCGTTTGTAAGTGGCGAACCGGCGTGCGAAACCGATCTTCAGCACGTCGGGCTTGATCCCTTCGAGTACCTGCATGACCTGATGGGGCGAATCCATGCGCACATGGCCGGGATCGCAATAGCGACGGCGGATCATGCGGACGAGTTTCTCCTTGAGCACCAGACGTTCCCGCCACAGGTCTTCGTCCGGGATGTCGTACACCTTCTTCCACTCGGAAATACGATATTCGTACCCCTCGAACCCTTCGGGAAAATAGCGGGCATACAGACGACGCAGGCGCGTAGCCGTCCAGGTCGGGAAGTGCACACCGTTGGTCACGTAACCGATATGCAGCTCGTTTTTGAAGTAGCCCGGCCATAAATTCCCCAAAATCTCTTTGGAAACCTCGCCGTGCAGCCACGACACCCCATTGACCTCCTGCGAAAGGTTGCAGGCGAGCACCGACATCGAGAATTTCTCGTTCGGATCCTCCGGATCGACACGTCCCAGACCGATGAACTGCGCCCAGTCGATCCCCAGTTCCCCGGGATAGTGCGACAGGTACTGCCGAACCATCGCTTCGGGAAACGCATCGTGTCCCGCCGGAACGGGCGTATGAGTCGTAAACAGCGAGGAGGAGCGGACCACTTCCAGCGCTTCGGCGAAAGTCAGGCGGCGGCGCAGCACCAGGTTGCGGATGCGCTCCAGCCCGAGAAATGCCGCATGACCCTCGTTGCAATGGGAAACGTCTTGCGCGATATGCAGCGACTGGAGCGCCCGCACACCGCCGATACCCAGCAGAATCTCCTGTTTGAGCCGGTTCTCCCAATCGCCGCCGTACAGGTAATGCGTCACCCGGCGATCCTCCTCGAGATTGGCCTCGTAATCGGCGTCGAGCAGGTACAAGTCGGTACGTCCCACTCGGCAAAGCCAGATGCGGGCCGTGAGCGTACGTCCCGGCAGGGGAATCGACACGGTCGCCCAGTTGCCCACCGCATCGCGCACGGGCTGGATCGGCAGCTTCGAGAAGTTCTGTGCTTCGTAAGTCGCCTGCTGAGCCCCCTGAGCGGAGAGTTTTTGAGTAAAATAACCGTACCGGTACAGCAATCCGACCGCGACCATCGGCACGTTCTTGTCGGACGCCTCCTTCAGATAGTCGCCGGCCAGGATGCCCAAACCGCCCGAATAGATCTTCAGCGAAGCGTGCAGGCCGTACTCCATCGAGAAATAGGCGATTTTCGGCGTCGCCGGATCGGGTTTTTCGGACATGTAGCTCTTGAACTGCGCATATACCGCATCAAGCGAAGCCAGGAACGACTCGTCCCGCTCCAACTCTTTCAGCCGGTTTATGGTCAGCAGATCGAGAAAAGCGATCGGATTACGTTCGCTTCGGTTCCAAAGGTCGGGATCGATCTCCTCGAACAGATCCCGGGCGCCGGGATTCCAGCACCACCAAAGGTTGTGGGCCAGCTCCTCGAGCGGACGGAGCCGTTCGGGAAGGTTCTTCTCCACCATCATCCGGTTCCACTCCGGACGCTCCGGACGAAGCGCCTGATGCACGAGCTTGACCTGCTGCTCGGGCAGCGGCGTCGCATTCGAAGCCACATGGTTCATCCGCACGTCGGCATTATCGAGCGCCAGCGCGTAAGCCTCTTCGTACGCCTCGAAAAGCCGGCTCCAGAGCGCCTCTTTCGACAGCACGCCCGCAGCACGACGCATCTCCTCCACACGAGCGGCATCCAACTGCGAAAACCGCAGCACGGCATCGGCCAGCGCAGAGGCCACTTCGTCGTCGTTGCCATCCTCGCGGCAAAGTACCGCTACGCCGGGATGCTCCTCCCGCCGGTCGATCCAAAGACCGAATCCGGCGAGGGTCGTGGTGACGGTCGGCACGGAAAAGGCGATCGACTCGAGCGGTGTATAGCCCCAGGGTTCATAATACGACGGAAACAGGGTCAGATCCATGCCCACGAGCAACTCGTAATAGCTCTTGTCGAAAATACCGTCCCGGTCATCCAAATACGAAGGCACGAAAATCACATGCACTTTGGATGCAGGATCGGCCAGCGGACTGCCGTCGATCGCCCGCACGATCGGATCCCACTGCATATTCTCCAGATAATGGGTCGCCCAAGGCCATTGCGAGCCGTCGATCGGCTGCGATGGATCCTGCAGGTGCTTCTGCAAGTCGGCACGGGCTCCCCGGTTGGCGGCAGGCACCATGACATACAACACGACCTCCCGATCCAGGCGTTCCAGCCCGGCCAGCCGCTTCATACCCTCCAGCAGCACATCCAGCCCCTTATTGCGGAATTCGTATCGGCCGCTCGTGCCGACGATCAGCGGATTATCCTGCAACTTGCGGCCCAGGCAAGCCTCCGCCACAGCGATCAGAGCCGCACGAGCCTCTTCACGTTTGATCCGATAGTCGTCGTCCTGCCAAACGAAATCGTCCTCAAAACCGTTGGGCGTCACGACATCTACCTCGTGCCCCAGCAAATAGCGACATTCGGTAGCCGTAATTCCGCTCACGGTCAGGAAAGCGTCGCTGTTGGCCGCCGCCTTCTTCTCGATCGAATGCTTGGCCGTCACGCCGAAACGACGGGCCAGGTCGTCCGCATTGTACGTAGTCAGATCCCTATAAAGCGGCATTCCGTTTCCGGCGATGCTGCGTCCCAGCACGGTAGCGTGCGTAGTGAACAACGTGGCCACGTAAGGCGACTCCCGACGCAGATAAAGTCCTCCGGCGGCGGTCATCCACTCGTGGAAATGAGCCGCGACCCGGTTTGCGGACTTACAGAAAGTTTCGACGTAGGAAGCTACGACCAGTCCGGCGGCATAGCCGAACAACACCGGCTCGATGTAATCCCACTGGCCCGAAATCGAATCCACACGGTAGCTCTCCCAAAGGAACTTCAAGATGTCGTCCTTGCGGGGAATCAGCGAGGAAAAATCGACCAGAATCACCTGCGGCCGCCCGACGATGCGCCAATGTCCTACACGGACACGGATCCCCTTCTCATACAGGGTCTGCCGCCACCCCTTGAGCAGCGCCGGATCCTCCTCGAACTCCCGGTCAGCCCCCTGCCCCAGATCGGGACCGATCGTAAAATAGCGGTCGCCGTACTTTACGCACACGGTCCGGGCCTTGGTCGCTATCACGGTATTGATACCGCCCACCTTATTGCACACTTCCCAACTGATCTCGAAGAGAAAGTCGGGTTTCAGTTTCATATCGTTCATATTTCAATGATTTGATTATTCAACAATCAGTCGTCCGCTTCGAACAACGCGCCGATCACGGCATCCGACACCAGGAACTTCTCCGCCGGAATCGCCAGTCGGCCGGCCGCGAAACACAGCTCTCCGATCCCCATGAAAGGCTCCGCCTGCCGCAGCAGCCGCTCTGCCCGCTCTTTTCCGAAACGAGTTTCGACCGCAGCCAGCTCGAGTCCCTCGGCCGTGCGCAGGCGGGTCATCAGATACTCATTGTAGCGATCCCGCTCCGTAAGCCGCTCCTGTTCGTAAATCGCCTCCGTTCCGGCACCGGCCAGGTAGCCGTCGATCGACGCAGCGGCCCAGCGGCGCGACTTCCCGTTGAAGGAGTGGGCTGCAGGCCCGATGCCCAAATACTCGTCGCCCGACCAGTAGGCGGCATTGTGACGGGCCCGGCAACCGGGCAGCGCATAATTCGACACTTCGTAATGCTCGAACCCGGCCTCAGTCAGCGTTCGGTGCACCTCCAGGTATTCGCGTTCGCTCACCTGCTCGTCCACCTCGGAGAACTGCCCGCGCTCCAGGCGACGCCCGAAGGCCGTATTTTTCTCTATCGTCAAATGGTATGCCGAAATATGCTGTACACCGAGCGCCAAAGCCCGGTCGAGGTTACGGCGCAGTACTTCGCCGCCGAAACCCGGCACGCCAAAGATCAGGTCGATCGTCAGATTCGCAAAACCCGCAGCCTGCGCCCGGCGGACAGCTTCGACGGCCTGCATCCCCGTATGACGCCGGTTCATCAGCCGCAACTCGTCATCGTCGAAAGACTGCACGCCCACGCTCAACCGGTTTGCACCCGTACGGGCCAGCGCCTCCAGCCACTCTCCGGTCATATCGTCGGGATTGGCCTCGACGGTAAACTCCTCCACACCGCTGCAATCCAGCAACGCCGCCGCCCGGTCCGCCAATCCCTGCAACCGGGCGGGATCGCAGAGCGACGGGGTTCCGCCGCCGAAATAGACAGTACGGATCCGACGGTCGGAGAGCCAATCGACGGCTCCGTCCAATTCGCGCTCCATCGCCTCCAGTACGGAATCGACACGTCCCACCTCGGCGCTTTTGAAAAAGTCGCAATAGGCGCAAATCCTGCGGCAAAAAGGGATATGGAAATAAAGTCCGGCCATGTGGCAACGAGTGAAAAGCGAACGCCGGGCCGAATCTACCTCAACGCCGCCCGAACGCATCCTATATTGTTACAAATATAGAAAAATATAACGCGCATTATCTGCTTGTAACAGAAAATTCACAACACGGAAAAATCCGAAACGAACCGATCCGGTCTACAGGGCTGCGAACAAAAAAGGAAATGCAATTTCCATAAATACAGACGGAGGAGCCCCGAAAGGTTCCTCCGTCGCAAAATCCGCGCAATCCGGCTATCTGGCCTGCAAAACAGCCCGCAGTTCGCCGTCGGTAAGAAGCATCAGCATATCGCCGTCCACTTCATAATGAGTCGCTCCCGACAAAACGTCGCCGAAAGCCTGCTCCCGATCCAAATCGGGGCAGAACATCCGGGTCGAAGCCATGTTCTGACCGACGGTCAGACCGCCTGTTTCCGTGGTTTGGTAGGAACCCATAAACCGGTTGCAGGCTCCGAGCCCCGAAAGACGTCCGTCCTCACCGAAAACGACGGTAAAGAGGTCGCCTTCCACCGGTACGGCACGACCGTTGAGCTGCACAAGCTGCCATTCGGTACCGACAAAAGGTTTGCCGTCGCCTTTCCGATGTTTACGGCAGGGACAACAGGAGGCTACGAGCATCACGAGGGCGGCGAGTGCCGCCAGTTTCATAAAACGTGTCATAAGCTATCGATTTTGAATCTTTATCCAGCAAAATATGTGCAAACATAACCAAAATAATCGTAACTTTGTACTCCGCCACGGTTCCCGAAGATAAAAACGGCCCGGTCGCAGGAAAATAGAACTTAAAATCGAACATTCATGCGAAACGGGGCGAAAAACGGGGTTGCCGACATACCCTGCGACCGAAAAAGCACGCACCCTATTTCCGATCAAACGAGAACCGGGTACAACGAAAAAGAAAATTCAACCATAAATTTTAACGAATCAAAATAATACGACACTATGAAAACCATTATCGCATCTCCCAAAGCCCCCAAAGCGGTGGGCCCCTATTCGCAGGCAGTAAAGTGCGGCGACACGCTCTACATTTCGGGACAGCTCCCGATCGACGGCGCCACCGGCGCGATGCCCGAAAGCATCGAAGACCAGACGCGCCAGTCGCTCACCAATCTGGGGCACATCCTCGAAGAGGCGGGTTATTCCCACGCCGATATCGTGAAAACGACGGTCCTGCTCACCGACATCGCCGATTTCGCCGCGATGAACGCCGTTTACGCCACGTTCTTTACGAAGGATATGCCCGCACGCATCTGCTATCAGGTATCCAAGCTGCCGATGGGTGCGAAGGTCGAGATCGATGCGGTCGCCGTCAAGTAAAACGCGTCCGGTCAGCGGAAACACGGACGGAAGGACCGCGCTTCGCCGCCCATAAAAACGATTATATATACTCGAACGACGCGAGATTCCGCGTTGTTTTCCGGGCTTGTCCGCAACCGCCTGCGATCGGCGTGCATATGCGCGAATCCGATCCGCCCTCTTCTCTCCGGTCGGAGGAAAACCGAACTCCAGAGCGGGAAAGGATTTCCGGCAGGGAGTATCGAGCACAGGCGCAATAAAGCTATATAATCGTGTTACATAGGCAGTAAGCCCAACGTTTCACTATACAGGCACACGACGGGCGAACCGACTTGGCGGACAAAAAAACGAAGACAGACGACTCCGCCATATCCCAAATCGTGCGTCCCGGATCACTGGGACGCACGTTTTATCCATTGTTGATAACTTTGGAATAATTTGTCGCGGGAAGATTCGAAAATCCCGAAGAAAAGCAGGAAATTTGTATAGTTGGGACCGAACGGAACAAGCCTGCATCGGCCCCGATTCCTGCAAAGACATAAAGAAATAAAACTCAAGATATCATGTCAAGCAATAAACAACCGGGCCTCCCGACCGAAGTGTCCTACAACGAAGCGGTCGAAGCGTCGAAAAAATATTTCGACGGAGACGACCTGGCCGCTACGGTCTGGGTAAGCAAATACGCCCTGAAAGATTCGTACGGCCATATTTACGAAAAAACTCCGCGCGATATGCACGAGCGCATCGCCGCCGAGATCGAACGGATCGAAAAGAAGTACCCCAATCCTATGAACCGGCAGGAGGTGTTCGAACTGCTCGACCACTTCCGCTACATCATCCCGCAAGGCGGTCCCATGACCGGTATCGGCAATAACTTCCAGGCGGCTTCGCTTTCGAACTGCTTCGTCATCGGCCACAAGAATCCGGCCGACTCCTACGGAGGCATCTTCCGCATGGACGAGGAGCAGGTGCAACTGATGAAGCGGCGCGGCGGCGTGGGGCACGACCTCTCGCACATCCGCCCCACAGGTAGTCCGGTGCTCAACTCGGCGCTCACCTCGACCGGTATCGTCCCCTTCATGGAGCGTTACTCGAACTCGACGCGCGAAGTGGCTCAGGACGGTCGCCGGGGCGCCCTGATGCTCACCCTTTCGATCAAACATCCCGATGCGGAACGCTTTATCGATGCCAAAGTCGATACGAGCAAGGTGACCGGCGCCAATGTTTCGGTCAAAATCGACGACGAATTCATGCGCGCGGCACTCGCCGGGAAGAAATACCACCAACAGTTCCCGATTCACTCGGACAAACCGCTCTACCAGCAGGATATCGACGCCAAGAAACTTTGGGACAAGATCATCCACAACGCCTGGAAATCGGCCGAACCGGGCGTAATGTTCTGGGACACGATCATCCGTGAAAGTATTCCCGACTGCTATGCCGACGAAGGATTTACGACCGTGGCGACCAACCCCTGCGGCGAAATTCCGCTCTGCCCCTACGACTCGTGCCGCCTGCTGGCGATCAACCTGTTGAGTTACGTGGACAAACCTTTCACCAAAGAAGCGTCGTTCAACTTCGAGAAATTCAAGCAACACGTCGAGAAGGCGATGCGTATGATGGACGACATCATCGACTTGGAATTGGAAAAAATCGAGTTGATCATCAATAAGATCGCCGCCGATCCCGAAGACGAAGACATTCGCCGCGTGGAACTCGAACTCTGGAAAAAGATCCGCACGATGGCCCGCAAAGGACGCCGTACGGGACTGGGCATCACGGCCGAAGGCGACATGCTCGCAGCATTGGGACTCCGTTACGGTACGCCCGAAGCGACGGCTTTCGCCGTGAAGGTACAGAAGACCCTCGCACTGGAAGCCTACCGCGCCTCGGTAAAGATGGCCGCAGAGCGCGGAGCGTTCGAAATTTTCGATGCACGCAAGGAGGAGAAGAACCCGATGATCGGCCGCATCCGGGAGGCCGATCCGGAGCTCTACGCCGAAATGGTAAAACACGGACGACGCAATATCGCCATGCTGACCATCGCCCCTACGGGAACCACCTCGCTCATGTCGCAAACCACGTCGGGCATCGAACCGGTTTTCCGTCCCGTCTATAAGCGTCGCCGCAAGATCAACCCTTCGGACCAGGATGCCAAAGTGGCTTTCGTGGACGATATGGGCGAAAAGTTCGAAGAGTACAACGTCTATCACCACAACTTCGTCAAATGGCTCGAAGCCAACGGATACGATACCTCGAAACTGCAAGACATATCGGACGATGAGCTCAACCGGTGGGTAGCCGCATCGCCCTATCACGGCGCGACGGCCAACGACATCGACTGGGTGGCCAAAGTCAAGATGCAGGGCGAAATTCAGAAGTGGGTCGATCACTCGATTTCGGTGACGGTCAATCTGCCGAACGACGTTTCCGAAGCACTCGTAGCGGACGTATATCGCACGGCCTGGGAGTGCGGCTGCAAAGGGGTAACGGTTTACCGCGACGGCTGCCGCGAAGGCGTACTGATCGATAAGAAGAAAAAAGCGGCAAAAGAGGAGAACGGGCAGACCATTCTCAAACGCCCCAAATCGATCCCGGCGGACATCGTGCGTTTCAAAAACGGCAACGAAAACTGGATCGCCTTCGTCGGCCTGCAGGATGGACGCCCTTACGAAATCTTCACGGGTAAAATCGAAGAGGACGCCATGTATATTCCGCCCAAAATCAACAAGGGCTTTATTATAAAGGTACGCGAGGAGAACGGTTCGAAACGGTACGACTTCCAGTATATCGACCGATACGGCTACACCAACACCATCGGCGGCATTTCGCGCCTGTTCAACGAAGAGTTCTGGAACTACGCCAAGCTGATTTCGGGCGTCCTGCGCCACGGCATGCCGATCACCAACGTCGTATCGCTCATCGAATCGCTCCACCTGAACAGCGAAACCATCAATACCTGGAAGCTGGGTGTGGAACGAGCACTGAAGCAATATATCTCGGACGGCACCAAAACCAAGGACAAGTGCCCGAGCTGCGGCCAGGAGACGATGGCCTATCAGAACGGGTGTCTTACGTGCATGTCCTGCGGGTACTCGAAATGCGGTTGATTCTCTGCCGACAGACAATAAAATATACAAAACGTCAAACGAGGTCCGGGCTTTTGGCCCGGACTTTGTTTTTAGCTTCTACAAAAGGATATATAGAGATGAATCAAGCTCCCGTGTAAGGGTTTACATACACGAAAACAAAAAATTATTACACATTAAATTCGAACTACATGAAAAAATTATTCATTACGATGGCACTCGTTCTTTGTGCCGCAGCCGCTTCAGCCCAGGTTGTCGCTGTCGCAGAAGAAATCGTCGTAGAAGAGCAACAGCCCAAGAGACGAGGCTGGGCCGGTTACGAAACCAACCGTTTCTTCGACAACTGGGAAATCACCGTCGCCGGAGGCGCCCAAATTATGGTCTTCAACGGCACGCTGGGAAAAGACGATTTCGGATCGTCGCGCTTCAACCACATCAACTGGCAGGCCGACTTCTCGCTGACCAAATGGTTCCACCCCGTAATGGGTGCCCGCCTGCAAATTCAGGGCGGCCAGTACCAGAACGACACGGCATTCGGCAACCAATACATGAAAGACCCGTACATCTTCACGCACATGGACTTCATGGTGAATCTGTCGAACTGGATCGGCGGCGAGCGTGACGACCGCGTCTATTACGCAGTGCCCTTCGCCGGCTTCGGTTACCACGTATCGGGTTTCACCGACAAATTCCAGCGCGACTGGGGCTACGGGACGGACCATTCGTTCGCTTTCACAGCCGGTTTGCTCAACAAGTTCCGCGTATGCCCGGCCCTGGACATCGAACTGGAACTCAAGGCTTGGATGCTGCCCAGCAGCAACATGCCCTCAATCCTGAATTCGGGAACACAGAAAGTGGCCGCAGCTTACAGTGCCACGATCGGTCTTACGTACCGTTTCAACCGCCGTGGCTTCAAACAGGCTTCGCCCTACACCGCAGCGGATGTGATGGCTTACCAGGCTGCCGTGGCTGACCGTGATCTGGCTTTGGCCGCAGTACAGGCCGACAATGCCGAATTAGCCAATGACCTGGCTGCAGCAAACAAAGCTGCGAAAAAAGCCGCTGCCGAGGCTGCTGCCGCAAAGAAAGCTGCCGAAATGGCGAAGTGGGGTCCCAATCCTATTCCGGCCGACCAGCTCGACGGCAATGCCTACACCGATGACATCTATCTGACCAGCAAAGGCATCACCTTCTTCAACATCGGCCAGACCGAGCTGAGTCCGAAAGAGAAACTCCGCCTGGACATCATCGCTACCCAAATCAAGAATGCGCCGAAAAACAAGATTTACGTGATCGAAGGCCATGCCGATCCCCAAACCGGTTCGAAGGCCGTGAATACCCGCCTGGCCGAGCAGCGTGCGAAGAAGGTTTACGACTACCTGATCTCGAAAGGCGTAAAAGCCGAGAACCTGCAGTACAAGGGTTACAGCGACACCAAATCTCCGTTCAAGACCGAACAGGAGAACCGCGTAACGGTAATCCGCTAAATGCCAAATACAAAAAAATCCCGCTGTATTTTACAGCGGGATTTTTTTGTACAAGGATCAGAAAAAGGCGAACAATTCAATCGTACGGACTCGCACATAAAGATCGCCGAACCGCCTCCTGTCCGGTACAAAAATAATCGAGCCGACGCAGCGCCGAATCTGCTCGGACTCCGCTTCGGCGGAGTTTATTTTATACGGCAATCGCTGAAAAACGCACCGGATTTCGCGGATGATGAAGATACGATACGCCGCCCACGCAGGAGCGCCGCCTAATCAAAAAGCAGGGAGAGAATCTTTTTCAGCCCCTCTTCATCCTCCCGGTCGAACGCATCCAACCGGTCGCTGTCCACATCCAGACAGGCGAACACACGCCCTTCCCGGTCCCGAATCGGCAGGACGATCTCGCTGCGGGATTTCGAATTACAGGCGATATGTCCCGGAAACCGCTCCACATCGGGCACGATTACGGTTTCTCCCGTGCTGACCGCCGCCCAGCAAACTCCCGTATGATGCCGCAGCTTCTGACAGGCAACGGGCCCCTGGTACGAGCGGACAATCAGTTCGTCGTCGATAAGGGCATACACCCCTGTCCAGAAAAAAGTCTGCATCTTATGATGCAGCACGGCCTCCATCGTGGCCAGCCGTGCCCAAATGTCGTCGGTCGTCTGTACATAGCCCTTGATCTGTTCGTACAACCGGTCGTACTTCGCCAGTTTCGCACTCATCGTCGCAATCGTTAAAAGAGAATGCTAAGTAATCAATTTTTTTTCAAAAATCCGCCGGATTCATCCGCTTTTAGCGATTCGCACCACGAAAAAGCGGATCTATGGAAAACCATAGACCCGCCCGAATCATCGACCGGCTCCGTCAGGCCAACAGCAACACGAGCACCACGCCCCAGATGATGAGCAGCGTATTGCCGATGGCATAAGTGATGGTATATCCCAGCGAGGGGACATTGCTGCCGATCGTATCCTCGACAGCACCGAGAGCCGCCGTAGTCGTTCGCGCTCCGGCGACGCATCCGAGCGTCAGGGCATCGTTGAAACGGAACAGGTAACGGCCGATCAACACGCCCAGCACCAGAGGAAGAGTCGTGGCACCGGCCCCCACCAGGAAAAGGCTCCAGCCCACCTGCTGAAAACCGGCGACGAACGACGGTCCGGTCGAAATGCCGACGATCGCAATGAAAGTATTCAGTCCCATATTGTTCATGAACCACACGGTCTGTTCGGGAATGCCTCCCAAAGTCGGACGCCGCGAACGGGCCCAGCCGCAGAAAAGACCTGCGAGCAGCACGCCGCCGCTCACGGTCAGACTCAGGGGAATCGCCCCTATCTTGGCCACCAGCATCCATCCGAAGATCAGACCGCCCAGACAGATACCCAGCCCCAACAACGGAACGCTGCTCTCGGTCTTCACCGGATCGCTGAAACCCAACTGTGCGGCGGCACGTCGCACGTCCTGCGGCAGCCCGACCAATTCGATTCGGTCGCCGGCATCCAGTTTCGCACCGCTCCGCACGGGGATCTTCACACCCGCCCGCACGATGGACCGGATATTGACCCCGTGCATAAATTTAGCCGACAAGACCTTTCCGATCCTCTCCCCGGCAGCCCCCTTGCGATTGACCACGACAGGAAGGACCTGAACGGCAAAATTCGTCAGTGTCGTATCGGACACTTCGGCACCGATCCACTTCTCTTCGCTGATGACGTATTCGCGGCGGCCGCTGACGACCAGTTGATCGCCCGGACGGATCACTGTCCGGGGTGTCACCTCATCGACGACCTTCCCCTGCTGGCAGAGCCGTTCGACGAAAATACGCTTTTCGTCGCGCTACATGACGGTTTCGAATTCGTGGACGGTACGTCCGCCCTCGAACCATTCGTTATCGGCGCTGAAAACCCGGAAAACGATCTCCCGGGCCGCCGGGTCGAATCCGGCCTTCAGGCTGAGGTCTTCGCCCATCTTCTGCTCCAGATCACGCGCCGACTGCTTCACCTTCGCCACGCCGCCCAGCAACCGGGGTCCGATCGAACTCAGCACCCAGGCGGAACCCGCCGTACCGAAGATGTAAGTCACCGCATAGCAAACAGGCATCGAGCTGAGATCGGTTTCCGCTCCGCCCGGCAGTTCGCGGATCGTATCGGTCGCCACGCCCAGCACGGCCGACATCGTCTGCGACCCGGCCAGCAGCCCCGCAGCCTGCGAAAGCGTATAGCCCATCAGCCAGGAGAAAAGCCACACCGAGCCGAGACACAGCAAACAGACTACGACGGCGAAGGCCACCTGCGGCAATCCGTCCTTCTTCAACCCCCGGAAGAACTGCGGGCCGACCGCATACCCCACGGCGAAAAGGAACATCAGGAAGAAAAGGGTTTTGGCCGGTTCGGGAATCTCGATACGAAGCTGCCCGACGACCACGCCCACCAGCAGCACGCTGGTTACCGTTCCGAGCGAAAAGCTGCGGATGCGCAGCTTACCCAGCAAAAACCCCAGCGCAACGGTCAGAAAGACGGCCAGCGCCGGGTTCGCCTGGATGAAGTGCGTGAATTGTACACCTGTAAACATAATTTATCTCGTTTTCTTCGTTAGGTTTCACGTCGATCAAACGGCAAACCGTGTGCCGCAAACGCACAAACGAAGAATCAGCGGGATAAATAACGCTCCGTAAGACGGGAAACGGCGTAATCGCCGAGGATTTCACGCGGAATAACGAGCATTTCGCGCAAGGAGGGCGTCCAGCGCTCCACGACGATCCGGTAGAAAACAGCGTGGATCGCCCGGTGCGAAAGCTGATGCACGGGCATCGTGACGGTCCCGGCAAGGCATACCGCCCCGGCATCTTTGAAGAGAGCGCAAAACTCCGGCATCGCGGCCAACACCGTATATTCCACAGGTTCGGGAGTTTCGATGAGCGGAAATTCGTACAACCCCTGCCAAATGTCGCCGGCACCCCGTCGGCGCAACACCAATTCATCGCCGCATTCGACGTGCAGGTAGTTGAAATAGCGGGGTTCGACAGCCGTACGCCCCTGTTTGACGGGGCGGACATCGACCGTACGGGCGGCAAAAGCCAGACAACGGTCGCGCAAAGGACACTCCGTACAGCGGGGCTGTGCCGGAAGACAGCAAAGAGCCCCGAAATCCATAATGGCCTGGTTGTAAAGTCCCGGCCGCTGCCGGTCGATCAGCGAATCGGCCAACGCAGCGAACGTCCGCCTTCCGGAAGTCGTATCGATGGGCGTATCGAGGTCATAAAGGCGGGAAAGCACCCGAAAGACATTGCCGTCGAGTGCGGCACAGGGTTCGTCGTAGGCGATCGAACAGATCGCCGCAGCCGTATAGTCGCCCACGCCGGGCAATGCCCGCACGTCGGCATAGTCCGTCGGGAAAACGCCGCCGTGCGTTTCCACGATCCGCCGGGCTGCGGCCAGCAGGTTCCGGGCCCGGGAGTAGTAGCCGAGTCCCTGCCAGCACTTGAGAACCAGATCTTCGGGAGCCGAAGCGAGGGCCGCGACGTCAGGGAACAGTTCGAGGAAACGATGATAATAGGACATACCCTGCGCCACGCGGGTCTGTTGCAGGATCACTTCCGAAATCCAGATCCGGTAAGGGTCCCGTGTGCGACGCCAGGGAAGGTCGCGCCCCTCGCGGCCGTACCACTCCAGGAGCCGCGAAGCGACCTCGGGATCGGGAACGTATGTCTGCTGATCGTTTTTCAAAATCCTCCGGGAAAAGACGATTCCCCCGGACAAAAATAGGGATTCAAGGCGATAAAAGCAAACCCGTCAGGTGCCCGTTCCTTCGCTCTTAAACGAAGCCGCCTTGCGGCGCGGGCGCAACAGCCACAGGAAGGGCAGTGCCGAGGCCAACGAAACGAATGTGACGAAAAGGAAATCATCGGAGATACCGGCCACGTAGCTTTCCGCCGAAGAGAGTCCGCCCTGCGCCGAATGGAACGCCGTACGGCCGGTCAGAATAACGGTAAGCAGGGCGATGCTGACGCTGCCCGAGAGTTGTTTGATGCTGTTGGAGATGCCGGCCGCCGAAGCCATATCGCGCTGGCTCAAATTCATGAGCGAGAAATCGTTCAGCGGGGCAAAGGTCAGTCCCATGCCGAAACCGCGCAGATAGAGTACCAACATGATTTGTGCATGCGTAGTATGAAGAGTAAACCGGCTGGCGAAATAGAAACTCAACGTCATGACCAGGATGCCGGTCACGGCGATAAAGAGCGGCTTGATATAGCGGGTCAGGAATCCCGAGCAGGTCGAAAGCACGCCCTGGATCAGGCCGACGGGCAGGAAAACGCTGCCGGCCATGATCGCCGTATAGCCCAGCCCCTTCTGCATGTAAAGCGGCAGCAGGTAGGTACCGCCCAGCATGCCGATACCGAAGATCGCCAGCACGGCCATCGAAACGCCGAAATTACGTTCGCCGAGCAGTTTCAGATTCAACAGCGGATTTTCGCACCGCAGCTCCCGGACGATAAAGACAATGAGTGCCGCAGCCGCAACCGCAAAACATCCGATCACCTCCGGCGAACTCCACCCCTCGGGATTCAAAGGCGAATTGCCTCGGGCCAGTGCGAAGATCAAAAGGGGTATGAAACAGACCACGCACAGGAAACCCGGCCAGTCGAAACTGCCCGCACGGGCACCGCGCCACTCCTTCTGGATAAAAATTGCAAACAGAATGGCCGCCAGTCCCACAGGAACATTGACATCGAAGATCAGGTGCCAGCTGTAATCGTCCACCAGATAACCGCCGATCAGAGGACCGAACGAGATCGAAGCGGCGGCCGCCACCGACCACAACCCCAGGGCCAGTCCCCGCTGTTGCGGAGGAAACTCCCGGGTGACGATCGCCAGGCCGAGCGACTGGATGATGCCGCTGCCGAAGCCTTGCAGGGCACGGGCCGAAATCAGGAACATATCGCTCCCGGCGCGGCCGCAGAGCCACGATCCGAAGGTGAAGAGCACCAACCCCAGAATATACATCCGTTTGTTGCCGATGCGGTCGGCGATCCAACCCGCCGAAGGCAGCATGAGCGTCATGGTAATCATATAGGCCGTAATGACCCATTCGGCGGTCGAAATGGGGATGTGAAATACCGACATAATGGTCGGCAGGCCGACGTTCACGACCGTCACGTCCATCACGGCCATGAAAGTCCCGAGCATCACGAGGCTCAAAATCCACCATTTATACCCTCGACTGTTGCGTATGCGTTCTCTCGGATTCCTCATTGCATGTTTATTCAGGAAATAAACGGGACAAAAAAAGTGCCATAAGACAGAGTGCTTCGAAATCCGAACCGAACGAAGGACGTATCGCTTTCGATACGGTTTGTGCGGCAAATCTCCCGCTCTTGGCACAATCCGTGAACGGAATGGATAATACCGCCTCGACAAAAACGTTATAATTAAATGAAATATACGCCATGAAAACCATTTTTTTCGGGACACAGCCCTACGACCGCGAATCGTTCGACCGGATCAACGCCGACTACGGGATACGGATCAAATACCACCGCAGCCACCTGAACATCGACAACGTACCCCTGGCACAAGGCGCCGATGCGGTCTGCATCTTCGTCAATGACTCGGCCGATGCTCCAACCGTCGGGGAGCTGGCCCGCATGGGCGTACGGTTGATCGCCCTGCGCTGCGCGGGTTTCAACAACGTCGATCTGAAAGCCGCCGCCGAGCACGGCATCACGGTAGTCCGGGTACCGGCCTATTCGCCCTATGCCGTGGCCGAACACGCCGTGGCACTGATGCTCTCGCTCAACCGGAAGGTACACCGCGCTTACTGGCGTACCCGGGACGGAAATTTCGCCCTGCACGGCCTCCTCGGCTTCGATATGCACGGCAAAACGGCCGGCATCGTCGGCACGGGAAAAATCGCCCGTGCCCTCATCCGCATCCTGCGGGGTTTCGGGATGGAGGTCCTCGGCTACGACCCCTGCCCCGACGAGGCGTTCGCCCGGGAATCAGGTATGACCTACGTTCCGCTGACCGAACTCTACCGCCGCTCGGACATCATCTCGCTGCACTGTCCCCTCACGGACCGAACCCTCCACATGATCGACGCCGAAGCCATCGGTCAAATGAAAGACGGGGTCATCATCATCAACACGGGACGCGGGCAGCTGATCCGCACGAGCGACCTGATCGAAGGACTCAAGGAGAAAAAGATCGGAGCGGCGGGGCTGGATGTCTATGAGGAAGAGGCGGATTACTTCTATCAGGACACCTCCGACCGGATCATGGACGACGACATGCTGGCACGCCTGCTCTCCTTCAACAACGTGATCCTCACCTCCCACCAGGGATTCTTCACCCGCGAGGCGCTGGACAACATCGCCCGCACGACCCTCGAAAACATTCAGGCATTCTCCCACGGAGAGTGCCTCAACGAAGTGAAATACAAATAAAAACAGATCATACCATGAAAAAAATCGTACTGTTGCGGCACGGCGAAAGCGCGTGGAACCGCGAAAACCGCTTCACGGGATGGACGGACGTCGATCTCACGGACAAAGGCGTCGAAGAGGCCCTCAAAGCCGGAGAATTGCTCAAAGCCGAAGGATTCCGTTTCGGCAAAGCCTACACCTCCTACCTGAAAAGGGCCGTCCGGACCCTGAACTGTGTTCTCGACCGGCTCGATCAGGAATGGATCCCCGTCGAGAAAAACTGGCGCCTCAACGAGAAACATTACGGCGTACTGCAAGGGCTCAACAAGAGCGAAACGGCGGCCCGCTTCGGCGAAGAGCAGGTGCACATCTGGCGGCGCAGCTACGACGTCGCACCCGATCCGCTGGCCGAAGACGATCCCCGCAATCCGCGCTTCGATCCCCGCTACGCCGGGATCCCGGACGAGGAGCTGCCCCGCACCGAATCGCTCAAGCAAACCATCGAACGGGCGCTGCCCTACTGGCAATGCGTGATTTTCCCCGAACTGTCCGTTCACGACGAAATCTTGGTGGTAGCGCACGGCAACAGCCTGCGGGGTATCATCAAACACCTGAAAGGCATCTCCGACGCGGCGATCTCGGAACTCAACCTCCCGACGGCCGTGCCATACGTCTTCGAATTCGACGACAAGTTACGTCTGGTGAAAGATTACTTTCTGGGCGATCCCGAACAGATCCGCAAGCTGATGGAAGCCGTAGCCAATCAGGGCAAAAAATAGCGCCGGGAATACCGGAGAAAGATAAAAAAAGAGAGCGAAGGCTGATCTTCGCTCTCTTTCAATTTTCGGGAGCTGTCCACCACCTGCCCGGCAGCGTGTCGGACCGGTCCAAACGTACCGGCTCGCCGATTCGCGGCAGCACGATCCCCGCCTCGGGATTCTCCGCCGCGAGTGCAGCCGCATTGTTCAGCGGCTCGTCCCAGGGATGCCGCGCCAGAGCGTATTTGGAATTGTGCACCGGAAAAACCCGCCGGGCGCCGAGGTCCTCTACGGCCCGCTTCAGATCGGCCGGAAGCATGTGGATATAGCGCCAATCCTCGCTGTACTGGCCGTCTTCGAGCACGGCGACATCCAGATTCGGAAACTCGCGTGCGACGTCGGCGAAATGGGTATCGTACCCGCCGTCGCCGCCGAGGAAAATCCGCTGCGACGGAGTTTCGACGACGAACGAAGCCCACAGCGTCCGGTTCGCCCGAAACGTACGTCCGGAAAAGTGCCTCGCGGGACGGCAATATACCGTAAAGCCGCCGCCGAGCGCAGCTTGTTCGCCCCAATCGAGCTCCGTGATCCGCTGCGGATCGAAACCCCAATATTCGAAATACTCGCCCACACCCAGCGGGCAGACGACACGGCCCGTGCGGTCGCGCAGCTTCGTTACCGTGCCGTAGTCGAGATGGTCCCAATGGTCGTGTGTGATGACCAGCAGGTCGATCCCAGGCATATCCTCGGGTTTATAGAGATCGGTCCCCTCGAAAGGTCTGTTGAAAAACGGCAAGGGCGAAGCCGTTTCGAAAACGGGATCGACCAGAATACGCAGCCCGTCTGCCTGAATCAGGTAGGAGGAGTGGCCGAACCAGACCAGCAGGTTCTCTTTCGGATCGAGCGCTTTCAGGTCGGTCTTCACTGCAGGCAGCGCATGATCGGGACGATTGCGCTCCTTACGCTCGAAAAGGAAGTCGTACATCGTAGCCCACCAGCCCTTTCCCGATGTGAGCTGCGGCGTCGCATGCCGGTTGCGGAAAGCGCCGTCGCGGTAATTGGGCGAACGCCAGATCCGTTCCAGCCGCTCCCCGCGCGGAGCACGTCCGAATTCGGGTCGATTCATAAAAAGAGCGATCGCCGCGACCAACAGAGCCGCGACTGCAAGGAAAACGATCATAGTGCGAATTATTTTACGTTTCATATCGAACAACAAACGTGCATTTCGGAAATTTCATATCCCGAGCCGTCGAACCGTTTCAAAGATAATCCGAAAAACCGGAAATCCGCCGCATCGCAACGGAATAAACCGACATCATGCCGCCGAAAAGCCGCAGGATGTCCCTCCGATTTGTATTCCGGGGCGTCTCCCGTTATCTTTGCAAACACCCATCGGCCTCTCCCCGCTTTTCCGAAAAAAGCGGAAACCGTCACCCCGCCCCGAAGTCCTGCGCTTCGCCGACCCAATCCGAAACGGGCTACCTTCTCCCGTCTCCTCGGGCGGAACCTTATCCACTCCCGTCCGAATCCGGTCATCGCCCCGATTCCAACCCCTTTCACACTTTTTTATTATGGCAAAACTCGAAAGACTCGTCATCCACTGCACGGCCACGCCGCCCGGCCGCGAAGTGAGTGCCGCCGATATCCGCAGGTGGCACACAGCCCCCGTTTCCCAGGGCGGCCGAGGCTGGCGTCAGGTGGGTTATACCGACCTCATCCACCTGGACGGCAGCGTCGAACGGCTCGTTCCCAACAACGAAGACCGCACGGTCGATCCCTGGGAGATCACCAACGGCGCCTGCGGCTACAACGCCACCAGCCGCCACATCGCATACGCCGGAGGAGTCGCCGCCGACGGCACGACCCCCTGCGATACCCGCACTCCGCAGCAAAAGAGCGCCCTCGAACACTACGTCCGGGATTTCGTCGCCCGATTTCCCGGCGCAGCCGTCGTAGGGCATAACGAACTGGCAGCCAAAGCCTGCCCGTCGTTCGACGTGCAGGCATGGCTTCGGGAAACCGGCATTCTCTAACCCCATTCGACACGAACTACCGAAATGAACCCGACACTTATCACCGACCTACTGACCTATGCCCTGCCGAGCGGCTTCCTGGCCGGAGCCGTCA
>OGOL01000509.1_pt1 | contig 43199 bp, 37 predicted proteins | sample 1552641 | NCBI WGS metagenome assembly OGOL01 (sample SAMEA2580140, study PRJEB22360) | human gut metagenome | biome: human gut; feature: human-associated habitat; material: faeces | place: Denmark | collected 2008/2010 | reverse complement strand
TATTTTTATATACTCTATATCTATATACTTATAGATATACGAAATTAGGTATATTAGGATAGAAGAAACAATTCGATTCGCTTTGCTCATCGAAAGATATTGCCGAAATTTCGGCAATATCAGAAGAATGTTGTTAATTAAACCTTGTGACATGAAATCAGATTTTAAAAACAAGTGGAAGAATGTAGTGTTCCTTCTACTACTAGGATTTACTATTTACCTTTGCTTCAGGAATTACAAATTGAATTCGTATATCAGTCAACTTCCTGATTCATCGGTCATTGGCATTCCTGATACAATCAAACTGAAAGAAGAGTTTAAGCCCCAAAAACCTTTTTCCCAGTTAATTGAACCAAGTAGAATCCTTCTCTACGACTTTTATAGAAACCGCAATAGAATGACTAAATCCCCAAGTTCCGATTCAACGGCGGTTGATTCTGACAATTCGGTAAAAGTCAGTAAGAAGGATTCTCTGGTTCAGTTTACTCTAGACAACAACAAGTTAAATATCAGTCTGTTCAATAAGGAGACAGATTCTTATTCAACTAGAATGTTCAATCTAGACTTAGGGAATTACAAATATAACTGGTATGAGGGACAATTAACTCAGAAGAAAATTCGGAGACTAAGTCTTAGTCCTTATGTCTACGGTAAGTACAGACCCTTTAATCAATTGTTCGATATTGGAACTGGCCTTACAATCAAGACTACGAATTTTAATTACAAACTCGGAGTTAATGCTTTCTGTTATCCGAAATACTTTTCAGGTATAAAAGCTGACTTAGAGTTTTCAATTCAATATAACTTTTGATATGGCGAAAAAGATAATCACAGAAAATCACACTTCCCTTAACCGGGAGGAATTAGCAACCCTTGCAAAGGTTTCTAATGATGTTTTCTATTTCAGTCTTTTCACCTATGTGATACACCCAATGAGGGGAAAAGTTAGATTCGAACTTTATCCATACCAAAAATCGGTACTGTATAATTTCGTTAAAGAACGTTTCAATATCCTGCTTAAGTTCCGACAGGCTGGTATTACAGAGCTTATTTCTATGTACTGCCTTTGGTTAGCAATGTATCATCCTAACAAGAAGATTAACATTATCTCAATCAAAGACACAACTGCTAAGAAAGTACTTAAGAAGATTAAGTTCATGTACAAGAACCTGCCATGGTATTTACAAACACCGATTATTAATGGTAGAGCTGGAGAATATGGTTCTGCATCTATGATAGAATTTGACAATGGTTCTTTCATAGAATCTATCCCTACATCTTCGGAAGCCGGTCGTTCAGAATCTCTTTCCCTATTGGTTATTGATGAAGCAGCAGTAGTAAGATGGGCAGCTCAGATTTGGGCAGCCGCTTTCCCTACCTTATCAACAGGTGGGGCTGCTATCATCAATTCTACTCCTTATGGAGTTGGTAATTTCTACCACTCTACTTGGGTAGATGCTATTGCCGGAGGGAATCCATTTAATCCACTTCGATTGTATTGGCAAATGCACCCAGAACGAGACATTAATTGGTACAATGAAATGTCTTCTGCTTTGGGAACCAAAAGAACTGCACAAGAAATTGATGGTGACTTCTTATCATCTGGAAATACAGTCTTCGACCTGTCTGATATCAAGGCAATCGAAGACTGCCTTAGTGATTATCCCTGTATTAAGAAAAGGTTTAATGGTCAGTACAGACAATTCTGCGAACCCGAAGATAACAAGGAATACTTTATTGGTGCCGACGTTTCTACTGGTAGAGCAACTGACTACTCTGCTTTTACTTGCATGGATAAAGCTGGAGAAGAACAAGCAGTATTCAAAGGCAGGCTATCAGTAGATAAGTATGCCAGACTACTTGGAGATACCGGTCAATTATTTAACTTTGCAACTCTTGCTCCGGAATCAAATGATGTTGGATTGGCAGTAACCTCTAAACTTCAAGATGAAGGTTATCCTAAACTGTATTACTACCAAAAGATGCTTAAGAAGAAAGGTAAATCTAGACCCGAGATGGATAAATCTCCTGGATGGTTAACTACTCAAAAGAATCGTTCAGTAATCGTTGAAGGCTTAGAACAAGATATACGAGAAGATAATATCACTTGTAAAGACCCATTCTTTGTTCAAGAAGCCTATACCTTCATATATGATGGTTTGGGTAGGCCAGTTGCAATGGGTAAACATAGAGCTAACAATTCAGCAGTAGATGTAGACCTTGAAGGTGATGTCTATTCTGATGACTCCATATTTGGTAAAGCTATATGTAATCACATAAGGAAAGGAAAAACTAACGTAATTGTACAACCAAAATGAAAAAGAAGTTCAACTTTAATTGGAGTTGGGGGAGAAAGAAGGACCCACCTCCAGAACCCTACAAAGAGGAGAAGAAATCAAAACCTTCTACTATCTCTCCTGGTAGAGTTTCAGTCGATGAAGATGAATCTCTTATCAGTTCATTAAAGGGTATTACTGCAATGGTAGACCCTTCTTTTCGTGTTGAAGTAATACCTCTAATTCGAGATTTATATAAAGTAAATCCGGATATGGGAATTGCTTTGCAGGATATGTTTAAGTTAACCAATACTGGTCATACTGTAACATTCCCTAACAATACGGATGATGAAGCAGATAAGATGAGGAAACATCTGGCTGAGAAAACCAAGAAATGGTCAAGGTATACTGCTGGAATAGATGGCTTGGTTAACAAGATGATTGTACAATGTCTTGTTGGCGGAGCTATTTCTGTTGAGGGAGTTCCCGATGAAAAGCTGGAAGGTTTGGATACTATCCTATTCCTTAGACCCGAGAACATTGTATTCAAAAGGGAAAACAATGGAGTATATTCTCCTTATCAAAGGAATAAGAATTACTTCATAAAGCACCAGGATTACATTAAGCTTAACCCAGAGACTTATGTATATGCTGCAATGTATAATGATACCGATGAACCATACGGAATACCACCGTTCATGGCAGCATTGGATTCATTGAAAGGACAACATGATATGAGGGTAAACTTTAAACATATCATGGAAGTCTGCGGTATGGTAGGATTCTTGGAAGCTAAGATGGCTAAACCTGACCAATCTGGTAATGAAAGTGTAAGGCAATATGAAGCTAGACTAGAAAGAAACCTAAGAGACCTAAAAAGAAATCTTAGGGATGGTATGAAAGATGGAATTGTAACGGGTTACATTGATGACCATGAGTTTAAGCTTAACTCTACCACTAAGGAATTAGGTAACATCAAGGAACCCTGGAACATGAATCAGCAATCAGTTGCCAATGGTTTGGGAGTTAATGGTAATCTTATCGGAGTTAGTTCAACAACTGGTGAGGGAGCAACGGGAATAATGCTCTCTAAATTAATCAGCCAGTTAAAGAATCTACAAATGCTTGTAACTTATGTATTAGATTTTCTTTATTCTCTAGAACTGCGTCTGGCAGGATTTAATAACAAGGGAATAAAGATTCAATGGGGGACTTCAACTATCTCGGATGAAGTTAAAGTTCAACAAGGTCTTCAATACAAGATACAGAATTTGGATTTGTTGTACAAAGCTGGTATCATTAGCCAAGACCAATATGCTTGGGCAATGGGGTATGATTCTCCTGATGAGGATGAACCAAGAGTTTCACTTGAAGACCAGTTTGCTAAAGGTGGTAATTTAGACCCTCAAGAAGGTACTAAGAAGAAACAGAGGCAGAACGATAAGAATCAATCTGCTCGTAGGTCAAGAGATAAAACTAACCCGTCTCCTTCTCGAGGAGACCAAAATACTAAAGCAAGATGAGTAAATTTACAAAGAAAAACAAAGAGCATCTTGATTCAATGGTGATTGGGCAAGGGCATACCATTATGGCTGGGTATATCCCAGAATCTATTGGAGCCCAAGCTTTCTCAGAGAATTATTATAAATGGAAGACTCCAACACCGGATTCCATTGCTCAATTTGGATTTTGGGGAGGTGATATAGATTACAATACCTATTATCCTAACCTTGATAAGTCTGAACTTACTCCTAAAGACGAAGAATTTATCGAACCAATGTTTAGATTACTTTCAGAAACGATTGTATCTAAAAATTGGAATCCGACAGATTTTGGTCAGAATGGAGTACTAAAGGCATCAATGAGACTGTTACTTGGTCAAACAGTAAATTGCGACCATGAAACAAACATTGGTAATGCAATCGGAGCTGTATCTCAAGTGATGTGGCAAGAATCTTATAAAGATGGACACTTTACCATTCCTGCAGGTATTAATGGTATTCTGAAGATTGATGGTAAGGCAAATCCAAGAATTGCTAGAGGAATCCTTATGGAGCCCCCTTCAATTCACAGTAACTCAGTAACTGTACAATTCAAGTGGGATAAATCTCATCCAGGAATGGAAGATGGTGAATTCTACCAGAAGCTTGGTACCTATGATTCTAAGGGAGAGATGGTACGTAGAATAGTTACTGAGGTAGTTCGTTATTTGGAAACTTCATTAGTATCCCATGGTGCTGATTCATTTGCTCAAAAGATTGGTTCAGATGGTAAAATTGTTAATCCTACTTTTGCAAAAAGAACCTGGGCTTCTTATGAGGAATATAGGGATGACAAGTCCAAACAGTATTTCTTTACTGACTACAAAACAGATCTCTCGGAGTTTCAAGAAAAAGACGATACTCAGGGTTCTTTAATTGATAACCAAGAAAACCAAAATAATAATAAAGAGAATATGAACAAAGAATTGCAAGAATTTCTTGAAAAGCTTTTCGGGGATAACATGCTATCCCTTGCAGAAGGCAAAGAGATGACTCAGGAAGAAGTTATCTCATGTATTCAAAGCTTGGTATCATCCAAAAACAGTCTTCAGACTACGGTTGATAATCTGACTACAGAGAAATCTTCTCTCACTGAACAGATTACTAATCTGAATGCTGAAGTAGCAAACTTGAAGGAAATGGCAACAGTAGGAAGAAATCACATTGCTTCTCTCCGTGAAAATACTGTTGGTACCTACAAGAAGTTGATGGGTGACAAAGCCGATGAAACTATCATCACTATGTTGAATGCCGAAACTACTGGCATGGTTACTTTGATTTCTCTCCAGAAAGACTATCAGGCTCGTTTGGAAGAGAAGTTCCCAATGGTATGCGCAAGCTGCGGTTCTCACGATGTAAGCCGTGCTTCTTCAGCTCAGGAAATTGATGAAAAATCAGGAACTCAGACTGAGGATAAAACTAAATTGGCCGAAAGATCTACTTCCGATGTTCTTGATGACATCTACAAGAGTAAGTTCAAATAAAGAAATAATCGATAAATATCACTGTTATGACGAAAATCGTAAACAAAGACCAAGCAATGACTCTCTTTGGGGAAAAGACTCCAAGAGCGGTGATTTACAAAAGTGAATCCCACAAATTGCACCAAGCCTTCAATGTAAAAGAAGGAGAAACAATCGTTCAGGGTATGCCGGTAGCAATTGATGAAACTGGCCTCATATTCCCTTTTAAAGCTGCTGATACTGAAGTATATTTGGGAGTTGCTGTTACTGATAACATCAATCCGGCTTACCGTGCCCAACATAACTTCCCTGTAGAAGTTACAGTTGCCATGGAAGGTTACATGATTTGTAATTGGGTATCAAAGGCTACTCTTACTGCTGGTTATGTAATCCCTTCTGGAGATTTGCTAAATGACCGTTTTGTAAAAGCAAACCAGGCTACCTCAACAACTCCTTTCATTGCTCTTACTCCGGCAGACGAAGCAAACGAGTTAATCCAAGTACTTATTAAATAAGAAGAAAAAGAAATTATGGAAAAAGTTGATATTTCAAAACTGAAGAAGGAAGACTTTATCAAAGAACTTCCTCAAATGGTAAGTCAGCTGGATGCTTTCCGTCAGGGAGCCCAGAATAAAAAGCCGGTAGAAGTTACCCTGGGTGAACTTGCTACAGGTAAGTGGGGAATCACAGAAGATGAATTGTTCGAAAAGGTTGGTATCAATCCGAAAATCGATACAATGGAAAACATCTTCACAATGCCTCAGCAAGATGTTCGTTGGATTGTTCCGGAAATCATTCGTTCTGCCATTACTTTGGGTATGCGCCAAGCTCCGTTTTATCCGGAGATTATTGCATCTGACCAGTCTATCAATGGATTGACTGCTATCATGCCGATGATTAACATGTCCGATGCTGCACCGGCTAAGGTTAACGAGGCAGAAACAATTCCATTGGGAGATGTAAGCTTCGGACAGAAATCAGTTTCTCTGTTCAAAATCGGTAAAGGTTTTAAACTTACTGATGAAGTTCGTAACTATGTTTCTCTCGATGTATTGGCAATCTACCTTCGTGACTTTGGTGTTCAGCTGGGTTATGCAATGGATACATTGGCTATGGACGTTGTTATCAATGGTAATAAACCGGATGGTTCAGAATCTGCTCCGATTATCGGTGTATACGAAACAACCAATGGTATCACATATAAGGACCTTCTCCATATTTGGGTACGTGCTGCTCGTATGGGACGTAACTTCACTACGATGATTGGTGGAGAAGACCAAGCTATCGAAATGTTGAACCTGCCAGAATTTAAAGACCGTCATTCAGGTACTACTGAAGCTACACTCAACATCAAATCACCGGTACCTAAGAATGCCAACTTCTACATCCATCCGGGAACTCCGGACCAAGGCCTTCTGCTGATTGATACAACGGCTGCCTTGATTAAGCTTACTGCTAAGCAGTTGATGTTGGAATCCGAAAGAATCGTTTCCAACCAGACTCAGGCAATCTATGCAAGCTTGACTACTGGCTTCTCTAAGATGTATCAGGATGCTGCACTTATCCTGTCTGCGAATAAGAAGTTCTCTGAAGCTGGATTCCCAGACTTCATGAACATCGACCCGTACTTGATGGTTAACCTGGAGTAAACCCGGTTTTATTTTACACAGTTCTAATTTCGAAGGGGATAGGGTTTTGAGAAGACTCTATCCCTATTTTAAACATCTAAATTTAAACATCTAAAAACTTAGTAGATTATGAGTGAAAAAATAAAGGTAACTGTAGGAGCTAAAGCTTACAGTTTTCATGACCAGTCAACTGGTATCACAATCGCAAGAGGAGAAGAAAGAGAACTTACTCTCCGTCAATTTGGTTCAAAGAAAATCCAAATGGCTTTGAACTCTGGTCATCTTCGGATGATTGCTGACAAAAACAAAATAGAGAAATATTCGTCTAACGATTTGGACAAGCTGGAAAAGAAATTGACGGCTCAGTTTGAAAAGGGTATGGAAGTTGCAAAGATTGCAAAGGCCTATACTTTGGAAGAACTTACTCTCATTGCTGCTCGCCACGAAATCGTAGCCGAGAAGAATGATACTCCGGTAACCCTGGTTCAGGCATTGCTGGAAGAGTTCGAAGAACAATCTAAATAATTCATCATGGAAAATCTAGACTTCGTAGCTACTACGAATGGTCTGGAAGTTTCATTTAGAGTACTAAGCCAAGTCCCAGTCAAGGCCATTTTTGACTGGGACTTTGGTGATGATAAGGGGTCCGCTTACGATGTTAAGCAACCAACTTACACTTATGAAAAGTCCGGATTTTATACAGTAGCACTGAATATCACGAACTCCGATGGACTTAATCTTTCTGCTACCAAATTAGTAATTGTAAATACAGAGGCTGTTACTACATTAACGGACAGTATATATAACCTTATTAATTATTTTATTCCTTCAGAAATCTCCGATGGTATGACCATAGAGGAGAAGGAGATGTACATAACTAAATGGCAATTATATATCCAACCACTAGTAAATCATTGTATTCCTTTGGATAAATATAATGATGAATTAATGTATGAAGCTCTAGAAAACCAATTAATAATGGAGTTGGCAGCCTGGGATTATCTAAATGTCAAGCTCCTTAATTTATTAACGAGTACCGGAGAATACCTTAGTCAACTAACATCAACCAAAGAACAAGCGGGAGATGGTAGTTCGAAACCAGAACTTACCCGAGGTGATAGGATTAAACAAATCACTACTGGGCCTACTGAAGTACAGTACTATGATATGCTTTCAGATTCAACATCTTCATTATGGAAAACATTCTCACAAGCTTTGCAACCTGGAGGTGTCATAGACGAATTAAAACAAAGACTTTGTATGTTAGCTACAAGATTGGAAATCTACTTACCATTCTGTGCACCAGTTAATAAGTTAGTAGTTCCTCGAGTAGTTGACAGAAGAAGACCAGGTATATTGGATGGACCTAATCCAAGTGTACCAGTAAAAAGAGATGGTAGAACCTTAATCAAGAAAAGATGACCAAGACTCCTCATAGAATGGTAAAGAATCGTTCTTGGGATAGATACAAGAAGATTATCAATGATTTCTTGGATATAGATGCTGGAAGGCAAACTATAACTTGGGCAAAGAATGTAAATCAACTCCTAAGTCATGGAGAAGATTATATCCCTAAATATTATAATATACCCATCGAGGCTCTCTGTTATTACAATGCCTTTCGAAACTGGCCTATCAATAAAGCCACAATCACTGGAGAACTCGATGATGAGAATCTATCCATACTAGTTACAAAATCCTATATAGAAAACCTGGGATACTTAACTCCAGAAGGTTATTGGGATTTTAACTGGTCTGATGATAGATTCGTGATTAATGGTATTACTTATAAACCCGCAGGAGATACACAAGTTGCCCAAGCCAAAGATGAAGCATTGGTGTTCATGGTCATTCTCAAGAGAGATAGAGATACCAAAATCGAATTTGTAGAATAAAAAATGAACGTATATGGCAAAGATGTTACAATTACGATGGACTCGAATTGAAACCCAAAATGGGATTTGGTTCGACAGTAATAGGGTAATCCTGAATGGTGTATGCGGAATACATGTTGAAATGAAAGGGCAAGGAAATGATATTACAGCCATGCAATCCATGACTGGTGATAAATACGTTTCTTGCTTTCAAGATTATTTCGGAGACCTTTGGGATAAGATAATACCTCATCCAGGTATTGGGCAAACTATGAAGTTCAGAGTCAACAGATTACCAGATTATGCAATAATCAGGGGTGATGTTGAGGATGGCGGGGATGTAGACCCTGATAATCCAGAAATACCAATGAATGCCTTCTGTGGTTCAGAAGGAGAACCATTCAGAGGTAGTGATACTGAACTGTTCTTGGGTAAACAAATGATTAATTAACCCTTAAATATATAAACCTATATGTACGTAAGTAAATATTACACCTGCGAGGAAATTGACCAGCGGTTGTTACAAGGTTACTATGATGACTTAGTGACTGCTGGTTTTGCTGGAACTCTTAATGAATTCTGGGCCTTCATTCTCTCTATCAAGAACAAGGTTGATAAGAGAGAGGGATATGACTTATCGAAAAACGATTTTACCGACGAACTGAAAAGAAAGTTGGATGGAATCGAAGAGAAAGCCAATTACATCACAAAAGTTTCTCAGTTGGAAAATGATTCTAAGTTTCAGACTGAAGAACAAGTTAAGAAAACGATTGATGATTTGGTTGACGGTGCTGGTGATGCTCTGGATACTCTTAAGGAGTTGGCAGAAGCATTAGGAAACGACCCGAACTTTGCAACCAATATCACAAATAAACTTACCGACCTTCGTAATGATTTGACTGCTGAGGTTAATCGGGCAAAAGAAAAAGAAGCCGAACTCGGTTCTCAAATTACAGCAGTAAACAATGCTCTGCTTAAAGCAGTGGATTTACTCAATGATAAGATTGATAATATCCGTATTGCTTTGGTAGATAAAATCGATAAGCTGGAAGCTAAGGTTGATAAGAACACTGCCGACATTGCCGACTTGCGTAATGAAACTACTGGTTCATTGGCAGATGCCAAAGCTTATGCTAAGGACCTGGTAGATAAAGAGGCAGAGGCTCGTAAGGTCGGGGATGATAAACTGGTAGAAGATATGCACCAGATGACCACTCTCCATATTCAAGACAAGGCCGAACTTACTCAGAAGATTGCCGAAGAGGCTCAATTAAGAGAAAACCAAGATGCAAGAATCCGGGCAAGTCTTATTGAAGAAATCTCTACTCGTCAATCTGGTGATGCAGCTCTTGAAAGTAAACTTGCCGAAGAGGTTACCAATCGTAAGGCTGCAGATGAAACTTTGCAGAATGGTTTGACTAAAGAGGTTGCCGACAGAGCTAATGCCGATAACACTCTTCAGAATAATATAGACAAAGAAGCTCAAGCAAGAGAATCTGGAGACCAAGTTCTTAAAGGACAAATTGATTCAGAGGCAGCAACCCGTACTGCTCAGGACCAAATCCTTGACCAAAAAATTACTGCTCTATCTGAAAGAACTAATGCCGATAAGGGTGAAGTACTTGCTGCTGTAGAAGCAGAGAAGGAAGCTCGTATTGCAGGAGACAATGCCCTTAAAGAAAGTAAGGTAGATAAGAGAGAAGGTTATGCCCTGTCTAAGAATGACTTTACCGATATCTTACTTCAGAAGTTGAATGGTATTGAGGAGCATGCCAATTATATTACCCAGGTATCACAATTGGTAAATGATGCTGGGTATCAAACAGAAGCCGATGTAGAGGCTGCAATCGAAAAGATTATTGGTTCTGCACCAGAAGTACTTGATACTCTGGAAGAGATTGCCAGAGCATTAGGCGATGACCCTAATTTCGCTACAACTATCACCAAAAAGTTAGCAGCAATCACAGAGAAGGTAAATCAAGAAGTAGAGGACAGAACTGCTGCAGATGCTGCTCTCCAGGTAAATATTGATAAAGAAGTAGTTGAACGTAAAGAAGCTGATGCTGCTCTTAAGACAGAACTTAAGGAATATGTAGATGCTCAGACTTCTATCGGTGATACTGCCTTGAATGTAGTTAAGGATAATCTGGCTAAGGAAATCCAAGACCGTAAAGATGCTGATGCAACCCTGCAAGCTAATATCGATAAGGAAGTTAACGATAGAAAAGCTGCAGATGCAGTACATACTGCTGACCTTGCAACTCTTAATCAGCGAGTATCCGATTTGGCTTTATCTATCAAAGATGCTATCAATACGGTTAAAAATGAACTCACTGCTCAGGTAAATGCTAATACTACTGCCATTGCTACCAATGCAGCTAACATTCAAAAGAATTCTGAAGCAATCACTGCTGTAACCAAAACTGTAGGTGATAACTACAAAGAGGTTAAGGATATGATTAATGAGGAAATCGTAGACCGTACTAACGGTGACAGTAACCTCAGTTCTCGTATTGATACTACCAATATTGCTCTGGGTACAGAACAAGCAGAACGGAAAGCTGCAGACCAAATCCTTCAAGTAAACCTTGATAAGGAAGTGGGAGACCGTAAGTCGGCAGATGCTGCATTGGAAACTGCTATAAACGGTAAGATTCAAACTTTAACGGCTGAAGTTGGTGGGCAATTAGGTATCCTTACTAATAAGATTAATGAAGAGATAGATAACAGAGGCGATGCCGACCTTTTATTAGAAAATAAGATTGATTCCTTGAAGACAGAATCTACTGAGAAAGTAGATGAACTCAAAACTAAGGTTGAGGCAAATACTGCTGCTATCCAGGTAGAGAAAGAAAGAGCTATTGCCAAAGAAGATGCTATTCAGGCAAACTTAAATACTGCTATGGCCAATCATAAAGACGAGGTAAATGCCTTAACTAAGGATATCTCAGATGAAGCTAATGCCCGTATTGCAGGTGATGCAGCACTTCAAGTAAATATTGATAAAGAGGTAACCGACCGTAAAAATGCCGATACCATTATTAATAATGCCATAGCCCAAGAAGTTTCTGACCGTACTACTGCCATCCAGGGATTGGATTCTAAGAAGGTAGACAAGGTAGATGGTAAAGTACTTTCTTCAAATGACTTCACAGATATTCTTTTGATGAAGTTGAATGGTGTAGCAGAACATGCTAACTATATCACTAAGGTATCAGAATTATTGAATGATTCCGGATTCCAGACTGCCGAAGAGGTAGAAGCTGCAATCCAGAAAATCATTGGCTCGGCTCCTGGTGTATTAGATACATTGGAAGAAATTGCTAAGGCTCTTGGTGATGACCCGAACTTTGCAACTACGATGACTCAGAAACTTACGGAGTTAACTGCAAAGATTGAAACTGAAACTCAGAATCGGGTATCTGGTGATGAAGCTTTGGAAACTAAGCTTACTACCTTGAGTACTACTCTTACCAAAACAGTAGAGGATTTAAGAACTTATGTTACTGAAACTCGTACTGAATTGTTGGCAAGAGCAAATAACCAAGATGCTCTTATTACTCAGAATGCTGCAAACATCCAGAGAAACTTGGAATTAATCCAGGGTATTCAGAATAATATTTCTGGTTCTTATCTGGAAGTTAAAGCTTTGCTTGAAAATGAGATAGCTACACGTAAGGCAGAGATTGTTCGAGTAGAAGGCTTAATCAATGATACTAACCAGGCTCTTACTACTGAAACCGAAGAACGTAAAGCTGCAGATAAAGAACTCCAGGATAATCTGGATGCCGAAGAAGCTGCAAGAGTTGCTGCTGATACTGCACTGGGAGTTCGTATCGATACGGAAACTTCAGAAAGAAAGGCAGCAGATACTGCTCTCCAAGGAAATATCGACAAAGAAGCTCAGGCAAGAAAGGCAGAAGATTCTAGGCTAAATGCCCGTATCGATAAGGAAACTACTGACCGAGTTAATGCAGATAATGATTTGGGTACTCGTATCGATAATGAAGAAGATGCAAGGGAAGCTGCCGACACTACTCTTCAGGAAAATATTGATACTGAGGAAACTGAAAGAAAGGCAGCTGATAAGACTTTGCAGGATAACATAGATGCTACCAATGCTCATACTATCAATACTCACAGATTGGATTCAAATCCGGTATTGAATGGTACCGACATTAAGTTGGATGGCTATGAAAAGAATGCAGGTAATACTCCTACAGACTTGGATGTAAAAGCAACCGATACTGCTTCAGCCGCATTCGGTAAAGTACAGAAACGTATCGAAGTAGATAAGGCAGATGCCGATGATAAGATTACTAAGGTAAAAACTGCAGTGGGTCTTACAGAGGCCTTGGCATTGCCTTCTCTGGAAGATACTAATTACCTTTCAGAATCCTCAAACATTGTAGATGGCATGAAGGAATTGGATAAGCAAATTGCCGACGGTAGACATGATGAGGTTTGGGAAGTATTATATACTCAGTTTACCCAAATCTCTGGCTTTTCGGTAAGTCCTACAATTATTGAGAAAGGAGTTGATGCAGATATTACTATTCGTGGTAATAACCTATTCAACAGTAAACCGCTTGTTCCAGAAACTTTATCAGTTAAAAGAGGAACTACTGTTATAAACAGTACACCAATTGCTAGCTTAAATATTAAGGATACCCTTAATACTGAGGATGACCGTACTACTTATACTTTAAGTATTACAAGCAAGGGTGTAACTAAAACAGCAACTGCTAACGTAAATGCTTACTATCCTATGTACTTTGGACATTCTGCTAAGGCAGCATTAACCGGTGAAGATGTTTTGGGTCTTACCAAACAGGCAATAAAGAGTTCTCCTAACGGAACTTATAACATGACGGGAATTGCTGAAGGAGAATATGTATGGTTATGCGTACCTTCTAACTTCAGTATAACTAAGGTAACTTCTTCTGGATTTGGAGTTCCTATGGCTGCTGCAGCTACAGTAACTGTAGAAGGTAAAGGTTCATACAAATGCTACCGTACTGAAGGAGCTTTAAAAGCTGGTAATTTCAATTTTGTAATCGGATAAAAACTTATAACTATGGCAGAAATTCCTATATATGGTACTTTGGTAAATGCTACCACAGACCCTAAGATTGTAAATACTGACCAAGCTTGGGATAAAGAGCTTGGGAAGTATCAATCTGAAATCAATAAAGAAAGAGTTGAGGGCAATGATTCTCTGAAAACTCAGCTGGACACATTGAGCTCAAAAGTAGATAAAGAGATAACCGATAGAGGTTCAGCTGATACTGCATTGGGTGCAAAGATTGATAAAGAAATCCAAGACAGAACCACAGCTGATACTGCATTGAAAACTGAACTAACTGATAGTATTCAGGAAGTTCGGGATGACCTTGATACTTTTAAGGCAACCAAGGGTCAGGCCAATGGTCTAGCTTCTTTGGGTTCAGACGGTAAGGTACCCGCAGCTCAATTACCTTCTTATGTAGATGACGTAATTGATGTATATGCAACCTACGATGTATCACCAACTAACCAGATATCTAATATCAAATTGTATTCTGATGCTGCTCATGCTAATCCAGTAACTGGAGAAGCTGGTAAATCTTACAATGATATAACTGAAGGACATCCAGGATATCAATTCCGTTGGTCAGGTACTACTTGGGTACCAATTACTTCTGGAGGTTTAATCATTGGTGAGATATCTGGTACTGCTTATGATGGAGCTAAAGGTAAAACTACCGCAGATGAACTACAGGGTCTTAAGAATTTTAATCCTGTACGATTAGTCAGTATTACTACTGATGCTTCTAAAGGTACCTTAAATTATGAATCCGCAAATGGTACTGGTGTTAAAGGCTTAGATATCCTTGCTGCTTCATCTACTAAGGCTGGTGTTATGACTGCAGCAGATAAGGTTAAACTTGACACTACATTACCGAATCAAATTGCTGCAGAAACGGATGCAAGGGAAGCTGCTATTGCTGGTGTTCAAGGAGAATTGGCTAATGATATAGCTCAGGAAGTAGTAGATAGAAACGAGGCTATTGCAACGGCTAAAACTGAATTAACCACGATTATCAATAAAGAAATATCAGATAGAAAGGCAGCCGATTTAGCTACTTTCAAAGAGATAGAAGACGCAATGACTGCTGTTATTGATAATCTAGAAGGAAGAATCCAGGATACTGATAATAACCTGGCTAAGGAAGTCCAAGACCGAAAAGGTGAAATCAATAGAGTAGAAAAGTTAATCTCGGATGAAACTGCAACTAGAGCTCAAGCAGATACTAATGTAAATAATAAGGTAGATTCTCATATTGCTAACAAATCTAATCCTCATGGAGTAACCAAAGCTCAGGTAGGTTTAGGCAATGTTAACAATACATCAGATGCAGATAAACCCGTATCTACTGCTCAGGCAACTGCCATTGCAGAAGCTAAGGCTGCAGGTACTCTTGCTCAGACTAATTTAACTACTCACATCCAGGATAAATCAAATCCTCACCGGGTAACCAGAGACCAACTGGGAATGGGTATTACTTCTGAAATTATCTTCAAGAAGGTATCTGCTCCTTCTGGGTTATGGAAGGAATCAGATGAAAGACTTAAATCATTCATCAAACCTTTGGAACATACTCTTGATGAGATTTGCTCTATACCTACCGATTCATTCATAATTCGAGGTAGTCATGATATAGGTACTATTGCTCAGGCAATCGAAAAACATTTCCCAGAATTAGTTTCTGAGAATACGGTTAAACCTGAAACTGTACCTAATCCTGAAGTCTTCGAAACAATCGAAAAGGATGGAGAAACTTATGTAGTGGTTAAAGAGGTAGATTATTCTAAGATGTCGGTTCTGGCAATCGAAGGTATCAAACTTCTGAAGGAAAGAATCGAAGAATTGGAAAAGAAACTTATATTCACAAACTTGGATTAATATGGGAGAGATAGCAACTTGGAGTGCTGTCAAAACTAAAGTAGGCCTTGGTAAGGATTCAAATGAATGCCCTACCAAGGCTGAATTGTTGGCACTCTCTCCTACAGGAACGGGAGAAAATTACGTTGGCTTGGAAATATCCAATGCTAGTTCCTATGGAAACAATGAAACCGTACAGCTCAGCGATATTCATAAGGTAACTTATAAGTATACTCTGGCATTAACTAATAAGACTCTAAACTTCACTGCTTTGGGTGGAGCTCCAACTCCTGCTGGTTTCGATTTGGTTACCCAAAAACAAAAATACCTGGATGGGGTTGCCCAATCTGGAGTTATTCCGGTATCTTACAACTTATCTGCACATCCTGATTGGATTTATTCTGAGAATGGTTTAAAAGCTACAGAAAACCTTAATACCCAGGAAAGGTATGGGTCTGTAACTTTTACTCAGGCAGAATCGGGAAAATCTATTGATGGTGCTGTTTCTCAGGCAGCAGCTTCTCAGAGATTCGAATATACTTTCAGTAGTAAATATCCAGGAATAAACTTTAATGCTCTTGGAGGTATTAGTTCTGCTAATAGAATACTGGATATGACTTCTACTCGTCAAGAGTATAGAAATAATCATACTTATGGAAACTTAGTTCAGATATCTTTTACCAATACCGGTTTGCCCAGTTGGTTAATAAATACCAATGAATCTTGGTCGGCACAAGAGAACAAAAGTTTAAGTTCAAGGTCTCATTCAATGACCTATACCCAAAATGAATCCGGTAAGAAATTTACTGTTACCTTTAACCAAGCCGCAGGTACACAAACTTATGGTGATATTACCATAAATCCCACCAGTGGAATTGCCGATATACCAGCTGCAGGTGGAACTTCTGGAGTATTTACATATTCTTATTCTCAACTATGGGGATGGAATGGTAAAACCAATGATGGTGGTACAATTACTTCTGGGGCTACAGTAAATTGGAGTAATGCAATATCAGGTTCTAATCTTGGTACTACACCAAAAGCAAGAACCAGGTTGGGTAGTAGAACCCTTACCTTATCTCAGAATGGTAAATCTGCTTCGAAATCTGTAGATGTATATCAGGCAGCTAACCAGATAGTAAATGTTACTCAGGGAGCTTGGGTAGTTTCTATATTTGCTAATCCAACTACTCTTACCGAGCAAGGAGGTACATCCGAAATCAATGCAGAGGCTCGGGCACCAAGAGCTAACCATTGGTCTTCAGGAGCTACCAGTTCAGCCCCTGCTGAATTTGGTACTCCTACTTTAAGTATACCTACTGCAGTAACTGGATTCAGTTTATTTGGTAATATTTTAACAGTAGCCGAGAATCCTACACCTAATCCAAGAAGTGTAGTAGTAAGAGCAACTATGGATACCGTCTATAAAGAAGTTACGGTAACTCAAAGGGCATATTTGGTAGAATGGGAATATACATTTACTGCTTCTCCAACTACTTTAAGCTTTGATGCTTTGGGTACTGCTAAGTCTATTACTATTACTAGTTATCGTGAAAAGTATATTAATGGTTCTTTGGTAGAGGGTTCTAGAGAAAATGTAAGTTATATACATGCAACAAGTACTGAACATATTGGAACTGTACTAGGAACAAGTATTAGTATGCAAGAGAACCAAACTACTTCTACAAGGAGTGGCCAAGTATCATACGAACAGAATGGTTCTAATAAAGTGATTCGTATCACTTGTAATCAGGCTGCAGGTACAATATCTACTCGAGATGTATTAGAGGTAGTAGATAATTTTGGTGATTCACCTGCTGTAGGAGGAAGTATTTTTGGTTTGGTTAAGTCGGGATATTATGATGTAATTAATGGTAAGGATTCTACTTGGCATAATGTTACACCAACTCTAAAATCCAAATCTTCATACATTACCAATGTAGAAATTACCAAAGCTTCTGGAGATGGTTATAATATAGGAATTACTCTGTCTGAAAATACTTCTGAATCTTCTCGTAGAGCAAGTCTTACTTTAACCTATGGTAGCAAGGAATTAGATATGGCAACTACTCAAGCAGGTGCTAGTGTTAGTTATAATTATTACTTTGGAGTAACTACGGACTTTCCCTCTGTAGCTGCTGCAGGAGCAACTCCTAAAGCAGTAATTAAATCCAGAAGACATAAGGTTGTAAATGGTGTAGAAGAGTCTTCCTATAGTTTGGTAGAAACTTCAGTAATAAGTAAACCTAATTGGACTGGTACTTTATCTGCTAAGGTATCAAGTACTAGTGGTTCAGGAGCAGATTATGATGTTACTATACCCGTATATGAAAATACTGAAGCTAGTATACGAAGAGGTACTGTAGTATTACAACAGGGAGGTTCTGGTAAACAGCTTACTTTGAACCTTAATCAATTAGCTGCAAGTATTACTACTAGGGATTATATCAATTATGTAGAACCAATTCCAGATGGAATGTTTTCGGCTTTAGCTCAGAGTATAACTGTTACACTTCAATCTTATAGGGAAACCTTAATCAATGGTACTGTAACCAATAAAGTTGCAGTTCAACCAGATTTTGATTTAGATGCTACTGTTACAGATTGGGCTTCAGTATCTCTTATTGGAGGTAATCCTCTCAATTACGAATATGATTTTGAGGTTTCTGTAAAAGAAAATACTACTAATCAAACTCGGTCTGGTAGTGTAATGTTTTATAATGGTGCTGCCGAAGTAGAGAATGGTTGGGCATTTACTCAAGATGCTGCAACAATCTCTACAAGGTATGAAATATCTTGGACTGCAAACTATAGTAATGGTACAGTAGAAGAGAATGTAACTGAAGTTGAATTAGAGGGTATTACTGGTATGGAAAATTCTGTAAGAATGGATTTACACATACTAGAATATACTTCTATCAATGGAGTAGAAGGTACTCCTACTTCTTGGGGTTCTAGAACCATAGCTAAAAATAACTCGGCAATAGTTTCACCAAGTGGTCAGGTATCTGCTACTCTACAATCGGATTCTGAAAATGCCTTTATAGGTATTAGTAATTCTGTACAGAACTTATCAGAATATCCACGTACTCATACCATAACTTTATATAATCCTAAAGTTGTAATTAACGGTAAAGAGGTAACAGTACCTACCATTACCTTATTGGTAAATCCAGTACCCTATCGGAGAATTTTCATATTTAGTTGGAAAGAGGCTGGTAATACTAATACTAATACTAATATAATTCTGAATGGTGATATTATGAACAGTGATTCTGTTGCTAGTAGAGATATTATTTCTTATGCAAGTTTACAAAGGAATAATGTAGAATTTGCTAAGAAATATATCAAACCTACTTTAATACCACCTTCAGAAGATTGGTTACAAGTAATTGATAATGGTCAGAATTCAGATAATTCCTATAACTATGCCATTAGAGCATTAACCGATAACGAGGGAGAATCGGCTAGAAGTCAATCTGTAAGATTTGAACAACCTGGCAATGATAATCAAGCCTTATATGCCTATGTTAGCCAAGACCCTAGAGATGAAGGATACCTGGGAGGGAGAGTAAATAATAACGGGCCTAGAACAATTAGATTAAATACCATAAAAGATGAAAATTGGGTTGGTAATATTGATATACGGTCAGGTAATTATTATGGGTTCGGTACATTAGCTCAAGATGCTACCACAATTGAAACCAATATATCAGTGGGTGGTACAGATAGTAGTACTTATACTCAACAAGTAGAATTAAGTAACTTAAAGTTTAGTGAAAGCGGTAGGCCTGTAACTATTAGTAATGACCCAAATCAAACTACTGATTACGAATATCAATGGGAATTATATCCTTCTACTGGTATTCCTGCTGGTTTTACAGTAAATATCAGTATGTTATCTAGTGATGGAGATAATGATGATGGTATTCGTTTAGATATAATAAAAAAGAATACTACTGTTTTTCCTATAGGAACCATAATTGGTACTTTAACTTTAACTCCTAAAGATCCGACTAAGTTACCAATCATTACTTGTGGTGTATCTCATAGATATTTTACTTGATATAAATAAAACAATACTGCGGTATTTATATACGTATAGGCCTATATACAAAATTAATTAACCTATGTTTTAACAATTTTTAAAACTAAAACGTTATGGAACTAGAATCCGGAGAAGGCACTGTAGTGGTAGCCGACAGAGACCGTTGTTGTAATGATGGTTGTAATAGAAACTCAGGCTGGGGCTCTGGTTGGGGTGCAGTTGGTGGAGCATTGGTAGGTGGTGGCTTTGGTGCTGCTGCAGTTTCCGTATGGGACAAAATCAATGACACTAAAGCTGACATTCAGAAAGTAGAAGCTACGGTTCAGGAAGCAAAGGCAGGTATCTACAAAGATATCTCTGATGCAGCTCGGGGAGTTACTCAAGAAGTCAATGGTGTAGCAAAAGATGTTGCCGGTGTTGGAAGAGAAGTTATCAACAACCGTTTTACTACGGAAAGAGGACTTTGCGACCTTGGTTACAAAACTAATTCTGATATCCGGGATTCTCGTGACCAAATGGGAGCAGGATTCAACCGTGTTATGGACCGTTTTTGCAACATGAGCTTTGAACAACAGCAATGCTGCTGCGAAACTAAAGGCCTGATTAAAGAAGTAAAATCTGAATTGGCTCTTCAATTGGAACGTTGCTGCTGCGACATCAAGAATGGCCAACAGGAAATCAAGTGCCTCATCGAAAACACCGCTAAAGACCAGGAAATTGCTCGTCTTAACCGAGTAGTAGATGCTCAGAGAGACCAGAACATTATCCAGTCTGTAGTTGCCGCTCTTAAAACAACAACCACAACTCCGGCTTAATCGAGGCTGGAAATTTAAAAGAAAGGAGTGCATCTTACGGGGTGTACTCCTTTCTTCGTTTTAACACCTAAAAACTTAGAGAGATGGAAAAAGAAAAACTAACCGAATATCAGATACAGATATCTTTGCCGGCTCCTAATCAAGAGATTGCTCAAGAAGTAGCAAACAAAGCCCAAGCCCTTGAGACCAGTTCGGATACTATCAATTCTTAAATTTGGTAGACTTCATGCAGAAGAATCCAGGTGCAGTATCATTCGGTTTAAATTTAATAAATAGGAGGTAATTATGGAAGAATTGATTTTTTCGAAACTACAAAAAGGTGATACATTGTATACCTTAGAAAGAGACAGACGTTTTATGTATCCAATCTTTGACAAAGCTACAGTAATCAGAGTTGGTGAAATTAAACCTATGTCTTCAGGCAATGATGGCAACTTTGTTTCAAGTATAGAAGTGGTAATCCGGGATTCAGTATCCTCACTTACAATCTTCTTACCTGTTCAAACTACGGAAGGTATTCATAATGGTGTATACTATACTACCGACTTTAAGAACATTGTTAATGAGGTAAATGTTCAAAGAACCAATGCCTTGAATGTTCTTAATAACCGGGATAAGTATGAAACTATCGTAACTGAATGCGATAATATCTTTAAGACAATTGAGGGTATGATTGCCCCCCAAGCTCCAGCTCAGGCTTACAAACCCGAAGAACTTGAAACATTTAAGATGGAGATAAACACTCGGCTATCAACCCAGGAGAATCTTCTCTTGCAAATTGCCCAAGAGTTGGGATTAAACAACAAAGAAAAGAAAGATGGCAAAAAAGGTTAACATAAATATATCACTCCCGATAGGAAGTGTTCAGATTTATGTAGACCCAAGGAAACAAATGCAAGCAGAAAAGTTGATTACTAGAACTCCCCAAATTATGCAAAGAGGTTATGATTTGGGTTCAAGGAAGTTCGGTAATCAACTTCTTCGTATTGTTAAGAGGAGCTTAAATACAGGAGTTCCTCCTCCAGGTTCCGGAGTATCTTGGCCACCTCATTCGGCTGCTACTCTTAAGAAGTATGGTTCTCATACTTTATTAAACCTTACTGGTCAATATGCAAGGTCAGTTACTATAGTGAACCGAAAAGACAGAACCTTTGTTGGTCTACCTCCTGGATTGAAAAAGACAACCTACTTTGGAAAGACTTCTCGTAAAACCCTTAATCAAATTGCTATCATATTAGAATACGGTAGTAGAGATGGTAACTTACCTGCTCGTGAATTATGGAGACCTGCTTATAAAGCTGCAGGTGGAGCTGATGCTTTACAGAAGTCTATACGTAATGAAGTAAGAAAAGAACTCAGAAAATATACAAAATAATGGCAGATTTTGAAGCAGATAAAACATCTGGTAAAGGTCCTACACTTGTAATGGTACACCCATTAAAGTTGAATGATACTGAATCAGATAAGAGAGCTTCATTGATTATAGATGTCAATGGAGTTACCAAAACAGTTAACCTCCTTCAGAAGAAAGGTAGCCTTAATTACGAATACCAATTAGAGGTAGATAAGGATACACTTAATATTCTGGGTAAAGGTGGGACTGATACTTTGGTAGTTACATCTCGTCGTAGAGAAATGATAAATGGTACTCCTCAAGGAGATTGGGAAAATGTAGAGGTTACGGCTGCTGAATTCCTAGAGGAACCTCCATTTACTGCTGGTATTAGATTTACTGATGCAGCAGAAAAGACTCTAGAGGTAAATATAACTTCTAAGAATCATACTGAACAAGCTATCACCGGAACTCTAATTATCAAACAAAGTGGAAGTAGTAATAATAAAACCATTCAGGTTATTCAGGCAGCAGGTACGGTTTCCTATAATTATAGGTTAGAACCACCAACTGTAAATTTATTCGTACCCAAAGACCAGAATGCTAATGTATATGAAACTTCGGTAGGATTTACGATTACTGGATATAGAGATAAACTAATAGAAGGTGAAAAGGTATCAGAAGAGGTTATGGCTTTTAAAATGCCAGCAGTTGGTCAATCACAGGATGTTAAGTTATTTAATTTTAATGTAACTGTAACTTATTGGATTACTAATTATGGTAATATATCAAATACACCTCAAGCTACTTTTTCAGCAACTGTACATGCTAGAAAAACTGCAGGAGTGATGATAGGTGGAACTTCTGCCAACTTCGAGTGTGTATTTACTGATGGTGGTACTTATGGATTCACTCCTTTGTTAGCTGCTCAAATAGTGTAAAATTATGGTAAATACAGAAGAAATAGTAGAAAGGACTTTTTATATCTGTCTACTAACGACGGCATTAAAAAGAAAGCTTACACTAAATCCTGATGATTACCTACCATTATCCTTAGAGAATGAGAAAAGATTTAAGGAAGACTCAGAAGCCTTAAAGAAATTCATACCTATCTTTGGAGTAGGTAATAATCAGGTAAAAGGTGCAAAGACTTGTCCAAGAATTACCATAGAATTGCAAGGATTCTATAATGGTGATATTGGTGTGAACAAATATATCATAGGAGATAAACTAGAGAATGGTAACTACCAAGCTTCAGAATTTCCTTATGAGACTAAAGACATAACTCTGGATATACATCTTGTGGCAAATACTCAACAAGATATGAGATTACTTCATAGTATCATGTATGAAGCTTTGCCATCAAGAGGGTATGTAAGACCTTACTATAATGACCTGGAAGAATGGGAAGATGGTAAGGTTGCTCCTACTGGAAATCTTTATATAGAGATAGGTAATTACTATGACCACCCAGACGAAAATCATGGCCTACTCGAAAAGGTATATCAGTACATATGTAAAGATGGTATCTTGCCAGAAAAACTTGCAGGAGAAGGTGAATTAGTTCCTATCACAGATATCTCAGTACTCTTGGGTACAGTAGAAAAGCAGGAAAACGATTTACTTCAACTCCAAGTGAATAAGGACAATACTTCAGGGTATTAATTAAATAAGTAACTAACTTTTAAATTAAGTATAATATGCCAAATTCACCTTCAGTTAAGTTTGAGTTTGAGAACAGAAATGTTCAACAGACTACTCCTATGTTAGGAGTTTCATGTGTATTGGCTAGAACCACGAAAGGTCCTTATGATGACCCTTCAGAAATCATCACTTCTTTCTCACATTTCCAAAGACTCTTTGGTTCTGAGATAGTACCAGATGGTTCTGTATCAAATATTGAGAAGGCTTTTATGGGTGGTTCTAAGCTTCGTGTTATTAGAGTATTGGGTAAGGGAGCAACCAAGGGAGTTATATCTGTAGCTGCAGCAAGAGGTGCTAGAGCAGTAAGAGCTTCTGAAGATGGTTCTTCTGTTACTGAATCTACTTCTGAAGAAGCAAGTCCTAAATCTCTCTTTAAGTTTACTTCTGGTTCTACTACAGTAGGATTCGGATTGGTAACTAAGGGTTATGGAGACCCAATAGGTAGTGCTGAAACCTTCAATGTAAAAGTTTACAAACAAGCTAACACAATCTACTATCAAGTAGTAAGTGCTAATGGTCAGGTATTAGAACAAGGCCCTATCATTACCTACAAAACAGCAGATACTGTAAACAACACTTCAGTAGACTACCTTGCTCTAAGTGCTTTTGCAAAGAATTCAGAATACCTTGTACCGGTTATGACCGATACAGTAGAAGGTATCAAATCTTGGAATAACCTCATTAAATGGTTAACGGATGATGTCGATGGAACAAAGAACCCAATCGATATCAAACTTAACAATGCAGCAATTACTGCTGATGCGGTTACTCTTAACGGTACTATAGGTAATGCAGGTACTACTCCTACTGCAGATGAATGGATTGCTTCTCTTGAGTTTGTAAAGGATTATGTAGATGTATACCAATTCGCTTGCTCTCATATTAATCAACATCTTACTACAGATTCTGATATACTTAAGGTACACAAGGCTGCAGTAGATATGATTAAGGAATTGCAAGAGTATACCTATTATATTGAAGTACCTAAGTATACTACTCATTATACTCAAGGCGACCAGCCAAGAGATTTGAAAGGTATCAACACTTGGGTACAGACTTGCCTTGGTACTGTAGGTAACTCTAAGTATGTAGCCTACTTCGGTGGTGGTATTAAATACTACAACGAAGACGGTAACTTGGTAGATTCAGACGTACTGGGAACTATCTTTGGTTTGGGTGATGCTTCTGCAACTCAATTCGGTGTATGGAAATCATTTGCCGGAATGAACCGAGGTATTATCTACGATGGTAATGGTCCTGTATGTCCGAATTATGGTTCTCCTTCAAGAACTAACGAACTTAATGAGTTGGCTCAGAACTATGTAAATATCATTTGCGTAAAGGATGTACCTAACCAAGGTAAGAGAACTTTGTTATGGCATTGCTTCTCATCTCAGGTAAAACAAGATTCAGAAAGATTTCTGGCTATTGTAAGATTGAATCTGTATCTCAAAAAGAATCTTAGACCAATTCTAGAAAGATATTTAGAAGAACCAAATATCTGGAACACTTGGAATAAGATTTGGCTTGAGGTTAAACCTCTTCTTGATGCCTGCGTAGATGGCGATGCTATGTCAGAATATACCTGGATGGGTGACCAAGATGCTAACTCATACAGTGAACTCTCAGTGAACAACGAACAAGATGTTCGTCAGGGTAAGTATAAAGCTATCCTGAAATATAAAGATATCGTACCAATGCAAGAAGTTACAATGTCAATCATTATTGACCAAGCTTCTAAGTCGGTATCAATTGTTGAAAACGAATAAAACTAAAAGACATGGGAGCAAAAGTAAAAAATCCGAGAAAGAAATTCCTTTGGAGTATCACTTTCCCTAAGCACCCTATCAATACCTATCTGTTCCAAACTTGTACTTTGCCAGATATAGAGATTGACCAGGTTGCTCATGGAGACGTTAACCGGGACGTTAAAACTGCCGGTAGAGTTACAGTAGGTAACTTAGTAGTAGGGAAGTTATTAACTACTGCAGGTTCAGATACATGGCTTCATGACTGGCTCTATTCATGCCAGGATATGATTGCAGGTGGAGGTTTGGTACCAAGCCAATACTGGGAAAATGTAATCGTAAATGAACTTGCCGAAGATGGAGTTTCCGTACTTAACACCCACCTCTTCGAAGAGGTATGGCCATGTAAGATTACAGGTTTAGACCTGGACCGAATGGCTTCAGAAAACACAATCGAAAGTATCGAATTCTCAGTAGGTACTGCCGATAAGTATTAAAAGCTTAGTCTATTTTCAACTAAGATTTTTAGGTGGAGGGGTGGGATTCCTAGAAAGGGCTCACCCCTTTCTTGTTGTTATATCAGATACTATGGATTTAAGTAACCAATTAAAATAAAGAAATATGGAATTTAGAACTTGTGAATTTACAGCACCGTCAGGATTTAAGTATTCAATCCGTGAACAGAATGGAGCCGATGAGGATATCTTATCAAATCCCATGGATTCTAAGAATCTTATGAACCTTACTAAGTTTATTCAGGCAATCGTAGTAGATACAGACTTCACTCCTAACCGAAGACTTACAGTAGAGGATGCAGACCGTATCCCTTTGAATGACCGGTACCACATTATCTTCATGTCAAGAATTTTCTCACTCGGTGAAGAAGTAGAATTTGAATATAATTGGGGCCAGAATGGTGGGCTAGTAACTTATGGGCAATCACTTCGAGAAATGGTATTTGAGGATTATGGAACATTACCTACCGAAAAAGAGATGGATGAAAAACCCAATGCTATTCCTTATTATCCAGAGCAGAAGAAACTCGTAGATTACGAAGTAGTATTATCTTCTGGTAAACAAGTTATGTTTGACTTGATGACCGGTGCAGGAGAACGTTGGTTGGTTATGTTACCTATAGAAAAACAAACCAAGAGTGCTGGCTTGATGGCAAGAAACCTAAGATTACTGGTAGATAACAAATGGGAAAAGGTAGAAAACTTCTCTCTCTTTTCAGTAAGGGATATGGCTGAAATTCGTAAGGCAGTATTTGCCTATGACCCAGTATTCAGCGGTAATACAGAAGTAGAAAATCCCACTACTGGAGAAAAGGCTGAATACCCAGTTATGCTATCATCATCTTTTTTCTACCTGACGGAAGCGTAGACCACCCGGGTACATTCACTTATATATGTAGAGCTGAGATAGTCCTAGATTATCTCAGCTTTTTGCGTCTTCCGTATCGAGAAAGAAAAAGATTTAAAGACTTAGCCGATGAATATTATGATAACCTAAAAAAGATTAAAAATAAATGATAAACAGTAGAAGCTTAGTTGAGGTCGGTGTTGCAATGGTATTAAAAGACCGATTCTCCAATGAAGCAGGCAGGATATCTAATTCATTCAGAACAATGATGAATGATATGAATACCTGGAACAGAGGTATTCAAATGTCTGCTGCTAATGCTTTTGATTTTGGAAAAGAATTGGTTGGTGGTATGGCTAAAGCCTACCAATATTCTGCAGGAGTATACGACCAAGTATTCTTAGCTTCTAAGATGTCTGGAGCAAATGCTGCTCAACAGGCAAAGCTAATGCAGGTTGCTAAGGAGGTCAACGAGGTAACACCTCTTACAGCAAAAGATATTGCATCAGGAGAAAGGTACTTGGCAATGGCCGGTAACAATGTAGAGCAAATCGAAAAAATGATTGGCCCTGCAGCTAAACTGGCTTCTATCTTTAGTATACCTCTTGGAGAGAAAGGTGGAGTTGCTGACTTGATGACTAACATCATGCAGACCTTCAATATACCTTCTCAAAATGCTACTCAGGTAGTAGACCAATTGGCAACTGCAGTAACTTCTGCAAATATATCATTAACCGACCTTGCACAATCTTTCCAATATTCAGGAGCCGAATTTAGAAATGCCAAAATCAGTATGGGTGATGCAGCTGCAGCAATTGGAGTACTCGGTAATCAGGGTATCCAAGCTTCATCTGCAGGTACTGCATTGGCAAATATGATGCGCTATTTAACACTTTCCGTAACCGGGCAGAAAAAAGCAGGTAGTACTATGCTAAAATCTTTAGGTATAGACCCGGCTTCTCTAGTGGATTCCCAAGGAAACCTTTTAAGGTTAGATAAGATTATAACCATGCTGGGAGATAAACTTAGAGGTAGAAGAGGTATAGATATATCTTCTGCTTTGTTTAATATCTTCGGAGTTCGAGGTACCAGAGCTGCATCTGCTTTACTCCAGGACTATTGGTCAGGTACTAATAAGCTTACCGAACTCATGGATAAGGTAAACTCGGCAAAAGGTACAGTAGAAGGTTTAACCCAAGAAAGATTACAAACTCCTGCAGGTATTATCGAACAGTTTAAATCAAACTGGGAGAACTTTATAGTAACTGCAGGTTCTACCCTAGCCCAGGTATTTAGTCCTATCTTAAAACTCGGTTCAGGTTTACTTAAGATAATCAATGATATCCAAGAAACCTGGGCTGGTAAATTCTTGGTAAAGGTAGTTGCTACTGGAGCAATCGTTGGTACCCTATATCAAGGATTTAAATTCATATCCGGTACTATTCGAATGATTAGTACATTTCAAGCTTTAGCTACGGCAGAGACCGAAGGTATGGCTTCAGGTATGACTAAAACCAATGTTCAAGCTTCGATTCTTGAAGGTCATCTTAGGAATATATCTGCAATGATGATGAGGATGACTGCCTTACAGATGGCTCCAGGTAAATTCTTTGCATTACCCATGGGAGGTACTGTGGGTAGAATGAAGAATGGTAGGTTAGCTGCTAGAGGTGCTGATGGTAAGTTTATATCTATGGCTGGCCTTGCTGGTGCAGGAGCTGCAAGTTCTATGGCAACTAATACGGCTAAGACTGTAGGTCAGCAGGTAGTTAAGAAAGGTGCTATCAGGGGTGCTGCAGGATTCTTAGGTGGTAGACTTCTGGGATTCTTAGGAGGACCAGTAGGATTAGCTTTATCTATAGGTATACCTTTACTTATAGATGTAATCGGAGGTCTTACAAGTTCGGTAGATAAAAATACTGAAGCTCTAAACTCAGAGGAAAACAAAGCTTCCATTCAAGAAAGAAACCAACAGGCTTTTGTGGATGCAGTTAGGTCTGCAATCAGGGATGGCTTCAAGGATTCAAGAATCAATATCTCAGTAGATGGAGAACCTGCTGGAGACTTTGCTCCTGGAGGCCAACAAGATTTTACTGGTATAGCTTTAGGAATAAACTAAAACAATTATGGCAAGAATATTGAATCAAATAGCAGGTGGGGTTGTTGAAAAGTATAATGACCTTACCAGGGATTCTGCCGGAGTTCTTACTGGTCCTTTAAATAAACTTTGGAGGGCCAGGATTTATTTAAACAGGGCTACATCTACCTTACCTAAAGATACTGCAGATAAGGGAAAGATATATGACCCAAATAATCCTTTTGGACCAAGAGCTACATCAAAGAATCCCAAAGTAAACCAAAGGATACAAAACCAATATCGGATGGAATTAAAACATCAGGTAGAGGGTGGAGTTCCTTTTGGCTATGAAGAGATGGACCCAGCTAAGGGTAATTCCGTAAATAAGAATAAAGAACTTTTTATGGTAATGCCCGAAGTTCGTAATATGAACCAAGTAGTAATATATAATTTGGTATCAACACCTTATCAATATATCACTCTTCAAAATAGACCTCCCTCTATTGACTTCCGAGGAGAAACTACTTGGGCTACAATTAAATCAATGGGACGTAATACTCCCATGTATCATTACACTGGAGCAGAAGATATAATTCAATTCAATGTATCTTGGTTCTGTAATGACCAAGAAAATCCAGAAGAGGTAATCACTAAATGTAGGTTACTAGAGATGTGGTCTAAGGCAAACTCTTATCAGGCAAGCCCACCAATCCTAAAGATTGAATGGGGTAATTCTGGTATATTCGAGAATCATCAGTACATCCTTACTTCAGCAACCTATACTTTAAACAATTTTCGAAATGCTTCAAGGACAAGGATTGCAGGTAAGTCATGCGAGATTGATGATTTGAAATTACTTCCTGCAGCTGCAACTCAAGAATTAATATTCAAGAGAGTAAGTGCTTACAACTTATCCTATGCCGATATTGTAAGTGAAGAAGCTCTAAAGAAAACGAAAGGAATCAGTTTATGATAGACTTGAATCAATACTTAACCGGAGCTAGCCCCTATGATGGGGCAGTAGCTCTTAAATATGATGAGGGTGATTATTCTTTGGAGGTAACTCCCCCTTCAGTTCCTCATACAAATAACGATAAACAACATACTGTAATGGATGGAGAAACCCTACAGAATATTGCCTATCGTTATTATGGTGATTCTGGGAAATGGTATTTAATAGCTGAGGCTAATAATATCCTAAACCCTCTTGCAGAACTCGAACCTTATCAGTTAATACGAATACCTATGTATGGAAACTAAGAAACCCAATCAACCAATTCTTTATAATGGAACAGCAACACCATATATGGCACTGTTCGATTCTGGAGGTATGCCCATAATGAATAAAATTACAGGCATACCTCTCGGCGCTTATATAAGTAATTGGAGCTACAAGTATGATGAGGAAAAGGAGAACTTAGCAACCATCACATTTGATACTGGAGACCCAGATACGGTAGATATCCCAGAACTCCAGGAAAGCTCAATTATTTATCTTCAGTGGGGATACATATACCCTGATGGTCAATTCATTTCAAGCTCAGTACGAAGTATTAAGGTAAGAGATTTGGATTGTGTATTCGATTCTACTGGAACTCATGTGACATTAAAGTGTATAGATACAGTTGGAGATTTAAGATTCCAACCACCTTATACACATTCAGATTTATCAGAGTATAGCCTATCTAATTTTTTAGATAATGGTTGTAACAATGACATCGGTGTAATCATAGAAATATTTCAGTAATGGCTAAACAAGTAATAAGTAATAAAGTCTATGAGTCACTACAGGTCCCGACAGAACAAAGTCGAAATACTGTTGGAAAGATACTTTACGCTAATAGCTTTAGTGGAGTAGCTCAAGTACCTATGCCGGCAGATTTAAAAGCTCTGATAGATAGTGACTTAGGATTAATAGGGAATAACATCTTGGTTCAATTAGAACAGAAGATGAAAGGTTATCCTAATGGACCTTGGTATATTGATTCTCGAGATGGTGTAATCTATATTCACAATCGAAAGTTTACTCAAGAGCCTGAATACAATTACATATATCAATCAGAGAATGGAGAGGTACTTAGAGTATCCTTTACCATGCAGAATGTAACTAAAAGGGCAAAGGCTCAATTAACCGAAACTATAGACCCCGATGATAAAGGCCTTATTGTAGGTTCTACCGATATAAAAGAACCAGAAAAAGCTAAAGAGGAGATGTCTACAGTTACTACTCCTTATGTAGCTCAGGTAGATAATACAATGGTAGTCAATTATGGTAGTGTACCTTATGAAGATTATCGTAGTCATCCTACTACTAACATTGCTGCAGAGATGGAAGCTGAGCAAAGGTATGGAGCTAAAGCTCAGAAACATAATCAAGCAGTAAAAGAATATGGTTCTAAGAAACCATATGTTGCTTATCAAGCAGGTAAACAAGAGATGTTAGATAACTTAAGTACTGACCAATATAGGGAAGCTATCAATACGGCAGCTAATAATTTACCAAGCGATAAGAAGAGACAACTTCAGCAAATCCTAAAGAACTCTAAGAATGGTAAAGAGTTGGAAAGTAATCTAAGGCAATTACTAGAAAACGAAAGATACCTATTCACTGGAGAATATAAAATGGAATACCTTGCAGAAGAATGGGTAGACCCTCGTGAATATGACCCGGAAGGTATGACACCTTTACACATGATAGACCTTAGAGATACTCAAGGTAATAAATTTAAAATTGCTTCAGCTAATGACCAATCTCAGAGAGGTATAGCAGCTATGGAAAAGAATCCATATATTACTGTATACCCTGATACCTATGAATTAAAGTATTCTGGTGAGGGAGTAACTACACCTACCATGACTCGTAAGGTTAAAGCTAAGGTTAAGATTCGAAGGATGAAGAAGGTCCCAGTATTAGTACCAATATATAAATTATATCATAATCTATTTGGTAGATATGGTGGAGCTGATAAAGTAGCTTGGGCCATGAATGCTAATGCCAATGGAGGTCTTAAAACTACAGAAAGGAAATTAGTATGCCAAATGACTGTAGTTGGTAGACCTTCATTACAATCTTCTCAGGTAATCTCTTTAGAAAATGTGGGTAAACGTTGGTCCGGGTATTGGTATATTAAATCTGTACAGCATTCAATGGATGCAGGTCAAGGTTATCTATGTACTTTGGATTTGATAAAGAGTAATGCCAAGGCGGGTCAGACTACATCCCAGACTCAATTTAGTACTCAAGATATAGTAAGCAATGATGCTAAGGATAGAGCTAAAACTCAATTTGGTAAAGACAAGAAGAGTACTGCTAATGCTTCTAATATTGTTCATGAGTTCACTTACAGTGAAGCAGTTTACTTTAAGGAAAGATTCATGAACGATAAGAATGTAATCATAGATAAGAAAGGTGCAGGAGAGTTCTTACAGAATAAGTTCTATTATGATGAACTTAATGCTAAAGACCCTCAAGCTTTAGCAGCAGGTACTGTAAGAACTGAAGGTACTATAGTTACCTCTAATGGTACTGCAATCTATGGTAAAACCAAAGTAGTTAAGGTAGACCAATCTAAAGTAACACCGGCTATGAAAGAGAAGTATTCTTTTGACTGGTCCGAGTGGGCAAGAAACGAATATCTTAATGTAGTAAAAAACAAAAAAAAATAACCGATAATGTACTCGACCGCTAAGTTAATAACAGAAGATGGCCTCGAAGGATTGGGTAGATACTACTCAGTTTATCGAGGCATTGTGGTAGATAATGATGACCAAGAAAAACATATGAATCGTATCAAGGTATGTTGCCCAGAAGTAATGAATGGTATCATATCTTGGGCTTATCCAAAGGGTCAACATGGTTCTATCAATAATGGATTTAAGTTCTTAGCTCCTAAGGTTGGTGATATAGTATTTGTTACCTTTGAATTTGGAGACCCAACTAAACCTCTTTGGGAATACCATGGTTGGGCTTTGAATCAGATACCCAGTCCTTTAGACGGACCAAACAAGATGGGTATCATTACTCCAGAAGGTAATCTAATAACTTTAGATGATGACAATGGTAGATTAACCATATATATCAATGGAGATATTGGAGTAGCTGCAAAAGGTAACGTATCTATCCAAGCTCAAGGAGATGTAAATGTAGGTTCAGGTGATACAGTAATCTTGAATCAAGGTACAAACCAAGGAGTGGTTAATATCAAAGAATTAACCGAGAAGTTAAATCAAACTGTTCAAGAACTAGAATCACTTAGAGCTCTATTCAATTCTCATGTACACTCTGGTGTAACTACTGGACCTGGTTCTTCAGGACCTACTGTAACTCAAGCAAGTCAACCATTCTCGGAATTCAAACAAGAAGATTACGAGGATACTAAATGTATACACTAATGGATAATTACTTTACTGACATAATAGGGAAAGGTATGACTTTCCCTATTAAACTAAACAGAAATGAAAACGGTGAAACTGGATGGTATCCGGTTAATGGAGATATGGAGTTAGTAAGGAATAATATTAACTCTATCCTATATTATATGATAGGCCAGAGATTTCGACAGGAAAACTTTGGGAATCGTCTATGGGAATGTATAGAAGAGCCAAATTCACAAGCCCTGAGTTTTATTATTAAAGAGTTTATAAAAACTGCAATTGGTACCTGGGAACAAAGATTAACCTTTAAAGGTATCAAGGTTGCTAGAGTTGATGCAAAGGTAAACATAGAAGTAGAATATTCTATTAATGGTACAGGCTCTAGCCAATACCTATACCTTACCTATAACAACTTAGATAATTCATTAAATACAAAATAATATGGGAATCACTAATAAATGGCTCAACCCTTATCAGAGGTCTTATCAACAGATTAAGGCCAAGCTGATAGAATCTCTTATGGGTATAAAAGATAAAGATGGGAATGTACTCATAACGGATTACTCGGAAGGAAATATATTAATCATTATCCTTTCATTATTTGCGGCTATTGCCGAAGTTCTTCACTATTACATCGATAATATGGCAAGGGAAACCTTCTTACCTACTGCTCGGAAATATACTTCGGTAGTTAGGCATGGAGCCTTGGTAGATTATCATGCAAGGGGTGCTATTGCAGCATCAGTAGATTTAACTATATCTCGGGATGTATCAGGAGATTCTATTGGTGCTAAGTTAACTATCCCATCCGGAACTCTATTTACAGACCAGTCAGGTAACAAATGGTTATCTACTCGAGATGTAGTTTGGTATGCTAATGTTACCGATTGTAAGGTACCTGTAGTACAACATGAATTATATACCGAAAGTCAAATCAATGGTATGGTTATACCTTCTGATGAACGTGTAATGATTACTCTTGGTACTTTACCTAATGGTAAATATTACGAACACGGAACTATGACCCTGAAAATCGGTGGAGAATCCTGGGTATTAGTAAATACTTTTGCTTATTCAAAGCCTACAGATAATCATTTTATGGTAGTGATAGATGAATCTCTTAATCCTTATATTTACTTTGGAGATGGTAAGAATGGAAAGAAACCTGCAGCAGGTGCAAAGATTTCTGATGTAGTATTCTATCTCACTACCGGTATTAATGGTAACGTTAAGTCTGGTACCATTACATCTGTGCCCTCAGTAATATCCTCTTCAGTATCAGATGCTACTGTAAGTAATACCTACAATGCAGGTGGTGGTTCAAGCTATGAAAATTTCAGTATGCTCAAGGAACATATACCCTTGAGTGTTAAGACTATGGGAGTAGCTGTTACTAAACAGGACTTTGTAGACTTAGCTAAACTGGTAGATGGAGTTAGTAAAGCTAAAGCTGAATACGAATGCGGTAGAAAACTTATTGTATACATTGCACCAGACAATGGTGTAATTGCCGACTCTGCCATGATTAAGAAGGTATATGATATCTTACATCAGAATTCACCCCTTACTACTTGGTTAACTGTTAAGTCGGCAGGTAGAGTTAATATCATATTGGATATAGAAGTTACTGGTAAGAAGTCATATAAGACTTCAGAGATTCAATCTCAAATACTCAGTGCTTTGTTTAATGCTTACTCTCCAGAGAGTTCGGATATTGGTGGTAGTGTAAGAATCTCGGATATCTATGCACTCATCGATAACTTGGAATCCGTAGATTACCTACACTTAAAGAAATTCTATACTAAACCCTGGCCTATAACAATCTATGGTAACAAGGAATTAATCCTTGGTCAATTCCAATTGGATGAGGCTAATGGTTCTATGGACTACTTTATATCTTTCTCTTCAGGAACTAAATTTACAATCAAGTCTCTGAAGGGGGGATTCTCTTATGATGGGGAAGTAGGTAAGACTACTCAAATCCGAGATAATATAAATGGGTTTATCTTTGCCCTTGATATTCAGAACAATGGCTACCAATCTGGATTCAGGTATACTATAACCATTGCAGAACCCAACAGGGATTATACAGACCCAGGTTATAATATCCCGGTATTCGAAGACTCAAGTCAGTTAACACTTAAAGTAAATGAAACAGTATGATGAATCTTAAAAATCTAATTGATTTCTTACCATTTGAATTTAAGGAGCAAGATACTTATAAAGTCAATGGTAAGGGCATATTAGAAAGATTTCTAGAAATATGTGGTTCATACTTCCAAGATAATATTACTTCTGATATTGATAATATTCTAGATTTAATCGATATCGATAAAACTCAGCAGAGGTATTTAAACTACCTCTGGGAGTTCTTGGGAGAATTACCCTTTGCTAGAACAGGAGAGTATACAGGAGTTCCTAATTTAAGTGATGAACAGATTCGTACAATTTTAAAGTACTCAATCTCATTACTTAAAATCAGAGGCTCAAGGAAGTTCTTCGAGATTCTTTTTAATATGTATGGGTTAACATGTACCATTGTAGACCCCACTGATGGAGAGATGGATAAATGGGAAAAGGTAGACCCCTTATATGATACCGATTATTCCGGGTACGATAAGTACAACTATGATAAAATTTATGGTTGTGCTCAATGTATTCAAGTAGATATTAGTATAGGTGGTCATGGTTTTACCTCTCCCACTAAAGAGTTTAAAGCTTTCAAACAGTCTATCGATAGACTATTCGATAGATTTTTACCTTACAATGTATCAGGTAACATCCAGTATGGTTTTGATTTAGCCTACAATTATAAGATAGTTGCAGAACCCCTGATATCTCCAGTCAAAATCGTAACGGGACATATTACCGAAGTACCTATCCGAGTAACTGTAACTTCAGATTATGATGATGCAGATTTAAGATATCAGGTAACTGGATATGACCCATCCGAAGATAAATGGAGCTCTAAGTTATATGAAAGCGGTTCTATCTTCTATGCAAAGAAAGGTGACCAAAGATATTACTTCAGGAGCGTTGGAGATAACTCAGTAACTACTTATGTAGATGTAGGCTTAGAATACTACACTAAATCCTATCATATCTATGCCGACTTAATAAGTGGTGGTACAGATTTAGATAACTTGGTAATCACTGGTAGTAATCCCAAGATTGAGATTAAGGTTACTGCTAATATGAATTACCAAGGCAATATCAGACCTGTAGATGTTCAGTTAATCAATACTCATGAAACTAAACCATCTGGTTCTATTTGGGAAATAACTTCTGCAGGTACTTATGAATTTGTTATTGCAGACTTCCCGGCAAAGAGGGTAATCTTAAATGTTACAGCAATAGCTACTAACTATACTGTAATATGTGAACCTCGAAATGTAAATATTACTAATCGAGAATCATCAAAGATTACTATTCGCTCCTCAGACCCAAATGAAAATACTGCTGACTTAATTGCTGTACTTACTACAGACCCAGAAGTATTGGTTAGGAATGGTTCTAGATGGACTCCTACCCAAGTTGGTACATTCCTATTCAGATGTACCAAAGACACTTCTGGTAATTCTGAAAATTATGGTACAGTAGTTGCTTACAGATTGGGATACACAATTACTTATGGCATTGGAGTATCCAATAAGAAGCTTAATCTGAATGCTCAGGGCACTGCTTCCATTAAGCTGTTCCTTACTTCTGGTATCTATTATTCTACTTTTGAAAGCGCTAACTTATATTCATACTTCGATAAGAATGTAAATGTATACAGAAAAAATACTTCTGGTACATGGGTAAAGCTTGGAAGTGTAGAATTGGATGATAAATACGTAGAAGGACCCGATTTCTATTATGGTAGAAGTACAGACTATCCTTTTAATGAGGCTGGTATTTATAAATTCGAATCCGTAGGAGACCCAACCAAAACGGTAGAGGTAGAGGTATTAGAATATGTACCTACATCAGAATCCTACTTATGGTTAGAACCTATGAATCCGGATGATGAAAATTGGTATGAACTAGAACCATATTCTCAAACGGAACCAACTAATTATATCAAGGCAGGTTATCAATTAACCAAGAATCAGAATTGCCAATTCTATTTAAAGTATGGCGATGGTGGTAGTCAGATAACAGGTATTACAGTAGAAGGTTTATCCGAAACTTATAATTCGAATACCCTAATTACTCTTGATACTGCTGGTACTTACGAATTCTATTACCAAGGTTCAGTAGTAACTTTAACGGTAAAGAAAGTAGTACCTAAGTATACATTAACTCTTAATCCTGTAAGTGCAGAACTAAGTAGTAGTGTACCAGAAGTATCTACAGTAATAACCTGTACTTCAGATACTGGAGATTCTGGTGATATAATTTATGAGACGGCTCCTGATATAGTTCACACCAGTCCTTATCAGTTCTTTACCAATCTACCTGGAAAACATACTTTCTATGTAAAAGATAATCCTGCAGTCAAAGCAGTATTCTTAGTAAGTATGAAAGACATAGTAGATAAAACAGAATTAGTATGGGAATCCAACGATATATCAGAGCAGGGAATCCAAATAGAGGTTCCCGAAGGAACAGAATGGAAACTTAAAATAGAATAAAACCGATGGAAAGCAACTCTTTTAACACAATCTTCAAAACTGGTATTATAGGATTCACTTCTGAATGCTATGCCATTATCTTTGACCTAAGGTGGATGATTTTATTAGCCTTCGTATTAATACTCTCGGACTTCTGGTTTGGAATATCCGTCAGTAGGATGCAGGGCAAAGAAGTAAGAAAATCTAGAGCAGGAAGAAGAACTCTTAATAAAATTATTGATTATTTATGTTATGTATTACTTGGTGCCGTTATAGGTAAGGCTATTGGAGACCCATACGGACTTAATCCTATAACAGTTTCGATAACAATCATGATACTATGTTATTGTTTCGAAATAGATAGTATTTACAACCATATATGTGAACTCCATGGAGTAAAGAAAAGGTATAGTATATGGGCTATCTTATGGAAATTTATAACATTCAAGTTCAAAGATGTAGGAGAGGCTTTCCAAGATATGAGGAATCAATCGAAAGATTTTAAGAACAATAAAAACGAAGATACAGTATGAAAACTTATTTCGATTATGAAGGTATTATTAAGTCCAAGGATGCAGCTGAAGCAATAGCTGCACCCATTGGCATAGGTCCATTTTGTGGATTCGGTTCAGCAGTGATAACCAACAATGCTATCACAATATCTCCGAATGGAGAACCTACCTCACCGGCTTACCTGGCAATGAAGGATAGAATTATTGCCAGGTATATGACTAAGGCTTCGGATTCTGGAGAAGGACCGGAAGTTAATTTCGGATGTATTGCCCGGGATGGTATGATATTTATATCGGATGCTGCAACAATTAGTATCCCAAATATTGAAGGTTCTAAGGGTAGTAATGAGGATGTGATTGTATTTGCATATCATACTCCTTTAGAAGAACCAGTACAGAACCCAGTACAATTCAGAGCTTTCTGGAATGAATCCAATTCCTTCTACAGTTTGTATAAGAAGTCGGTAGACCCCTTATACCCAAGTGCTAAGGAATCTAGAAACTTGTCAAAAACAAACGTATTAGAAGATACAGAATTAACTTATGAGTCACTAGCTAATAGAGCTATGGCTTCTGTAGCTCAAGGTTTGGTAGACAAATCCTCAATGGTACTGATAGGTATTTATGGTCAGGGTATTAACTCTATAGATAATACAGTAGAGAAATATTCCATTGTTCCTTACGGTGGAAGATTCCCTCAACCAGTAGAATATAATACTGCTATACATGGTATACAACAATCTAATGTAGAAACTCTCTTACGGTTATTGCAGGGATTCCCGAATTTTGATATCAAGGCTTATATAGATGAGAAGTTAGGTAGTATGGAAGGCTCCAGTATACCAAGAGGATTAATTGCCATGTGGAATGGTACTCAAGTACCCAATGGTTGGGCTTTATGTAATGGTCAGATTGTAGATGACTTACAAACCCCAGACTTATCAGGTAAGTTCGTAGTAGGTTGGCAATCGGGTAATGAAGATTACAATCTTATCGGTAATACTGGTGGCCAAGAGAAGGTTACTCTGGCTACTCAGGAAATACCATCTCACGTTCACAACTTTGCAGATGCCTACTTTATCGAAGCTCATTCGGATTTGGTGGGAGCTAATGGTACTCAATGGATTGGTAATAACCTGTCTGGTAGTAATAAAACTGATAGAGATAATTCTTATGTATGTTTATGGGACCATGATACTCGAGCTACAGGTGGAGGTCAACCACACGAAAATAGACCACCATATTATGTACTAGCATACATTATAAAACTATAATAATGTGTAACTACTTGTAACAATATCAATGAACTTTTAATTTATGAATTGCTTAACAATTGGGATAGGGACGTTGGGAAACGCCCCTTTCTTTTTGTGTTTAGTAATGCAGTTCTTCTTTAGCTTTCTCTTCCCAGTATTGAATATCAGCTTTGAGTTCACTGATATATTTGATAGAGTTTTTAGTTCGAGGCATATCAAAGAACTCTACTAAAAGTATATTGGTAATTCTTCCTGACTCAGGAATACGTTCTTTAATATATGGTGGAGGAGTTACTAATACCTCGAATAACATATAAGCATCCGAAGATAGATTAGCTTTCATATAATCATAAAGCAATTCCAACATATCTTCTTTAGCTTTAGTTTCTTCCTCATCATCTTCGAGTTCCTTATCATTATCAAATAAATCCTCAAGCTTAAATAAGTTCTGGTTATATTCTGCAACCTCTCCATAGGCAAATCTCAGAAGCTTATTTTTAAAAGTAGCTAGAGATGATAAGATTCTTGCTTTAAGATGTTCTTCACTACAAGTACCGTAGTACTTATTAAAAACAAATAACATTTTATCCCAGAAATAAGAAGATATTATATCTGGAGTAAGGTTGAATCTTTTGTAATCTATCTGTTTGGTTAGGTTCCTAATAACAGGTTTACAAACTTTATACAACCTATTAAACATGGCTTCATCATAATCCTGCATAGGTTTTAATCTGTGCAGTTCTGAACCATTATTACCGTTGGTCTTTCTCATATCTTTATAAATATTTCGTTAGTGCAAATATATAAAATTATTCATTATATAATATAAGAATATCAAAATATTTCACCAAGCGGCTGAGGATTAGAAGACTAGATACTGTGGACATGAGTTCAGAACTATATGGAGACTATCAAAATCTATTAGTTATTATATTGCAATATATTAATGTATGAAAAAAGATAAAATCAAATTTAGCTTTACACCGGACTTCCAGTTGGAGATACTCCGGTTCATTATTCAAGACAAGGAAGGAGGTTTAGTACTGGGAAGGTTAAAACCCAGTTACTTAGTTCTTATTGAGCATTCTTTAATATGTGAGGGTATACTTAAGTACTTTAAGAAGACAAAGAAGATACCCTCTCAGAATGTATTAAAGGAAGTGATAAAAGAAATGCTAGAATCCAAAGCTTATGTAGACTTAGTAACTAAGGATGACATCCCAACTATTGAGAGAACCATTAAGAACCTCTATTCAATTCAATTATCAGATTCCGAATATATTAAAGAGAAGATTTATAAGTTCTCTACTTATGTTGAGATGAAGAACTTGAATGATTCATTCGATTTAGATAACTTCGAACAATACGAAGAATACTCTAAAAAGATTGAGAAGGTTCTTCAAAAGAGTAAGCCTAAGAAAGAGGATGAACCATTATACATGATTCGGGATGTTACGGAGAGACAATTTAAAAGGCAATCTGAACCTTCAGTAGTTCCCTGTCCGTTTAGACAATTGAATGATTTGACCAATGCTGGTGGATTCCCAGTTGCTTCAGTAAATGTAATCTTGGATAGACCTAAGGCAAAGAAAACATTCTTCATGGTAAACCTTGCAAGAGGATACCTAAGAATGAAGAAATCGGTATTATATATAGATACAGAAAATGGTCAAGAACAGATCATGGACCGTTTCATTCAATCAAGTATCAATAAAACAAAGAAGGAATTATATTCCGGAGATTACGATAAACTCGAGGCTAAGCATTTAAGGAAATTGGCAAGGTTTGGAGTTGAATTGGTAGTTGAAAGAGTACCCGCATTAATTACTGACTGCAATTATATAAGAGAGAAGATATTAACTCTTAGAAGCCAGGGAATTGATATTAAGGTATTGATGGTCGATTATGCAGGTAAGCTTGCATCATTAGCTAAAGATAAAGAGGATTTTGATAGAATCTCAAACGTATATATTGACTTACAGAACTTAGCAGAGGAACTACATTTAGATATTATATGGACTGCTCATCATATTACAAGGGAGGGTAAGAAACATAGAACTACCAAATATGATGAGAATGATATCTCGGGTTCAATTGCAATTGTTCGTAATGCTCAATTTATAATGGGTCTTAATTGTACTGGCCAAGAAGAGAATGATAATATTCTTCGAGTTGAGATTGTAGTACAAAGAGATGGTCTTCCTTCTGGTAGAGCTTTATTCAAATGTGATGTCGAAAGACAAAGATGTACAGAATTTACTAAAGAACAACGAAAGCAATATGATGAACTTTACGGTGCTAAACTGGATGAGCAATTTAAAAAGAAAGATAATCCAGATGCTGATTCCAAGAAAAGAGAAAGGACAACTGGAGATATATAAATGTAAACTCGGTATTCATACTTGGGTAACTGAACATTGGTGGGAACTTAGGCAGAGACCTAGAAATATCCTTACAAGGTAGGAAGAGAGTTCAATATTATACTAAATATCGTACCAGAACCTATTGTAGAATCTGTAATAAAAAGAAGAATGAGAACAAAGAAAGTAGAAGTAGTAAAAGATAGATGGACTGATGGATTAGCTTTAGAAATATCCCATAATGGTTGGCAAACAACTTCCATCAGTAACCTGGATTTAGAGGATTTAAAGAGAATCCGAAAAGTAATTCGTAAAGCTATAAAGGAACATGAAAATAACAAATCAGTTTAAGTCTAAGCTCAAAACTTATTTCATTAAAAGACTTGGAGCTTTTGAATATCGAAGAGGCTGGATGAAACTCCCAACTTGCCCTTACTGTCATAGGGAATTAAAAATGGGAGTTAATCTTTCCATGTACAGAACTAATTGCTTTAGATGTAATGAGCATCCGAATCCTTCACAATTAGTTATGGATGTTGAGGGATTCGATACTTATCACGAACTTATAAATTTCTTAAACAATGGACAATTCGAAGAACTTGAATTTCACGATGAAAAGGTTGAACTTGCAGAAGCTAAGCCTTTGTACTTACCCGATAGTTTTAGACTCCTTAGTATCGGAGATTCACAAATTGCAAGGAGCATTAGAAGCTATGTCAAAGGCCGCGGATTTAGTATCGAAGAGTTATGTAAACATGGAGTTGGTTATGCGACAAAGGAACCTTTCTTCGGGTACCTTATTATACCGTTCTATTATCATGGCCAACTCAGGTATTATAATGCCAGAAAGGTTATCGGAAACGGTCCTCGGTATAATAACCCCAATAAAGATATCACGGGTCTTGGAAAAGAGTTTATCATCTTTAATTATGACGCATTGGAAATGTACAGGTCGGTATTCATTTGCGAAGGAGCACTTAATGCTCTCACACTTGGAGATAGGGGCATTGCCACAATGGGTAAAGCTATTAGTGCCTACCAAGTCAATGAGTTACTTAAATCCTCATGCCAAAGATATATTATATTGTTGGACCCAGATGCCAAGAGATATGCAGTCAATCTTGCGCTCAAACTTGTTGCCTATAAAAAGGTCAAGGTGGTGTTTTTACCAGACGGTAAAGATGTAAATGATTTGGGGAGGAAACAAACACTCAAGCTAGTATATCAAACAAGGTATCAAAGTTATCAAGAACTCGTTCAAATCAAGAACTCTTTGGAATAAGGATTTCCTATTATATTATATAACTT
>OGOL01000496.1_pt1 | contig 43688 bp, 31 predicted proteins | sample 1552641 | NCBI WGS metagenome assembly OGOL01 (sample SAMEA2580140, study PRJEB22360) | human gut metagenome | biome: human gut; feature: human-associated habitat; material: faeces | place: Denmark | collected 2008/2010 | reverse complement strand
GTCTCTTGGAGGTTTGTGGGCTCCTTGAGTAATACCAATCCCAGCCACAACCTGTGCCTGCTCATCCTGTGCAATGATATTAGCTAACATCTTGCCCATTGCACCATTGCATCCGTTTAAAATAATACGTACCATCGTTTGTTCCTCCGTCTTAAGGTCAGTTTCAGATCAGTTTTAAATCAGCTTCATTGCCGCTAATTCTTTACGAAGCAGTTCCTTATGCTGCGGCTCCATCTCGCACAGCGGAGAACGTACTGCACCTGCATTCCATCCCATCATATTCAGTGCTTCCTTTACCGGAATAGGATTTACTTCACAGAAAAGTGCCTTATTTAAGTTCATAACAGACAGCTGAAGCTGACGGCTTAACTTTACATCACCGTTTAAGTAGCTCATAACCATATCATGTGTCAGCTTAGGCATTACATTTGATAAAACGGAGATAACACCCACACCGCCAAGTGACAGAAGCGGAACAACCTGATCATCATTTCCAGAGTAGATATCGATGCAGCCGTCTGCAAGTGCGGCAAGCTCTGCTACCTGAGAGATATTTCCGCTTGCTTCTTTGACTGCTACAATATTCTTTACATTCTTTGCCAGTGTAACAGCAGTCTGCGGCAAAATGTTAACACCTGTACGTGACGGCACGTTGTACAGAATGATTGGCAGATCTACGCTGTTTGCAATTGCAGTATAATGCTGAATCAGACCCTTCTGTGTTGCCTTGTTATAATATGGTGTTACAAGAAGCAGCGCATCTGCACCATTACTTTGTGCATGTGTGGACAAACGAATTGCCTCTGCTGTGGAGTTTGATCCTGTACCTGCAATAACAGGAACTCTGCCTGCTGTATGCTCAACAGCAAACTTGATACATGCATCATGCTCTTCATGAGTCAATGTGGAAGATTCACCTGTTGTTCCGCAGATGATGATCGCATCTGTTCCTCCGGCAATCTGAAAATCAATCATTTTTCCCAGTTCTTCAAAATTAACCTTGTCATCCTGTGTAAATGGAGTGACGATTGCAACTCCTGCTCCCTTAAATATTGGCATAATAATACCATCCTTTCTTGATTCAGGTAATACTCTATTCAAATGCAGCCACCAGAGTGTCTTGGGATTTCTCCAAAGAAAAAGCCGGTCACATGCGGCCGGCTCATAAGGTTTTCTTTTTCTATTTCCCTTAGTAGCTCCCCATCTGTGAACAGATGACAGTCATATACCTATTCGATATATGCCCAAGAACAGCCTTTGCACAGCCATTCTTTCGGCGCCAATGCCTTTTAGCTAACTTCCCTTGCTCTTGCCTGCATCCATCAGCCTACTCATCAGTAGCGCAACCTCTACCTTTTGTATGAATTTTCTTTAGTGTACATCAATTTTACAGTGCTGTCAACCCTTCTGTTCGACATATTCTAATTTACTTACGGAAACTTCATATGCAATTCGTTTCTCACTCTCAGTCTCGCTTATCTTTTTCATATACTCTCTGCTCTGAACACGGCCCCACACGCGAAGTCTGGTGCCAACCTCAAAAGTGGACACATAGCGGGCGTTTCGTCCCCATGCAATACAGGGAATATAATCACTCTTGCTGTAAGGGCGGTTGACTGCTACCAGAAGATCTGCGATCTCACGTCCAAGCGGTGTCTTTCTATACACCGGCGGTTTACAGATGTACCCGTCAAGCATGATCTGATTTGTCTTCGTATAATCTGTAAATGCCTCCATGAAATGATATTCTCTGACAAACACAGAGAGCACAAGACGATTTCTCGTCCCCTCATGACGATTATAAGAACGAAACTGTCCGATTGCTTCCATTGTGCGTCCTCTGTAATCCTGATTGATATCGATAAGACGCTCTGAAATCATCACAGGGATCGTATCAGACTGATCGCTTAAGCGATTTACTGACAGCTCCATTATGTAAAAGCTCTCCCCAAAGACCTCATGGCTAAACTCAAACCCTGACACGACAACTCCAATGACACTGACTCTGTTATTTTCTGCGTTTCTTTCTGGCATTTTTGATTCCTCCTGCTTTTTATTCGCAGCTGCTGGTACCATAGCGGCTGCTGCATGTACTAGTTATTCTGCTAACTGGTTGTATATAACTTTTTTTGCAGCTAGTTATTTATATGTCTCAACACACGTACATTATAACGAAGTTATTTTCAAAACGCACGGAAAATGCTTCGCAGGATTCGCGGTCTGACCACTATTATTCGACAAAAAGCAGGCTTTTTTTCATCTTTTCTTTCCCAATTTTTCGGGTATTTTTCCTTTTTTCGACATATCTTTTGTTGTTACGATGAAAATAGATATGCCTAATGAAAGACATTTGTGATGAAGAACGCGAAAAGACGGGCTGATCGACTCAGTCCGCCTTTTTTCGCATTTGTTTGATTATTCATAACTATTCAGAACCCCATTCGCAAAATCGCATCTTCGATGCTTCTATTTTGCGAATGGGGTTACCTCGCCATATAAAATTGCTATTCTGTCTGAATGCAAGCATTCACAGAAAGCAATTTTGCATGGCTCTGAATAGTTACAATTATTCTTTGTGATTAATGTAGTTAATCAAGCCGCCCTCACTGATGATTTTCTGCATGAATGGCGGGAATGCCTGTCCCTGGAAGGTTTCTCCTGTCGTCTGGTCTGTAATGACACCAGTATTAAAATCAATATCTACCTGATCTCCTGCCTTGATCTTTTTGCTTGCCTCTGGACATTCAATGATCGGAAGACCAATATTGATTGCGTTGCGATAGAAAATTCTTGCGAAGGTCTCTGCTATTACACAGCTTACACCTGCTGCCTTGATTGCAATCGGTGCATGCTCTCTTGAGGAGCCGCATCCAAAGTTTTTATCCGCAACGATGATGTCACCCTTCTTTACATTTGAAACGAAATCCTTATCGATATCCTCCATGCAGTGCTTTGCCAGCTCTGCTGGATCTGATGAATTTAAGTAACGTGCCGGAATGATTACATCCGTATCCACGTTGTCGCCATATTTAAATACACATCCATTTGCTTTCATATCTTCTTTACCATACCTTTCTGAATCGCCTGACCAGCTGTTTTTATGTCACAGTCTGCGAGACTTCTTTATAAAACGTCCTTTGGTCCGGAGATTTTTCCGGTTACAGCACTTGCTGCTGCAACATATGGACTTGCCAGATATACTTCACTTGTTACATCGCCCATACGTCCTACAAAGTTACGGTTTGTGGTAGAAACGCATCTTTCATGCGCAGCCAGAATACCCATGTATCCGCCAAGACATGGTCCACAGGTCGGTGTGCTGACAACAGCTCCTGCCTGAATGAAGGTTTGAACAAGTCCTTCCTCGATTGCCTGAAGATAGATTGCCTGTGTTGCCGGAATTACGATGCAGCGAAGGCCTTTCTTTACCTTTCTGCCCTTTAAAATCTCTGCTGCTGCACGCAGATCTTCGATACGTCCATTTGTACATGAACCGATTACAACCTGATCAATTGCGATGTCGCCTACCTCATCGATAGTATGAGTGTTCTCTGGCAGATGTGGGAAGGATACTGTTGGCTTTAAGCTGCTAAGATCAATAGTATATGTTGCCGTATACTCAGCATCCTCGTCTGCCTCGTAAACCTTATATTCCTTTGTGGAATGCTCCTTCATATAGGCGATAGTCTTCTCGTCTACCGGGAAGATACCATTCTTTCCGCCTGCCTCAATTGCCATATTTGCAATACAAAGACGATCATCCATTGAAAGATAAGAAATACCATCTCCTGTAAATTCCATAGACTGATACAGTGCTCCGTCAACACCTATCATTCCAATAGTATGTAAGATAACATCCTTGCCAGTTACATACTCAGCCGGCTTTCCAGTAAGCACAAATTTGATTGCGGACGGTACCTTAAACCATGCCTTTCCTGTTGCCATGCCTGCTGCCATATCTGTACTTCCCACACCAGTGGAGAATGCGCCAAGCGCACCATATGTACATGTATGTGAATCAGCACCAATTACAACGTCTCCTGCAACTACAAGTCCTTTTTCCGGAAGAAGTGCATGTTCAATTCCCATCTCTCCTACATCAAAGAAATTTGTGATTTCGTTGCAGCCTGCAAATTCTCTTACACACTTACAATGCTCGGCAGACTTGATATCCTTATTCGGAACAAAATGATCGAGTACTAGTGCAATCTTGTCCTTATCAAATACTCCCTTTTTGTCAAAGCGCTCCATCTCGTGGATCGCTACCGGAGAGGTAATGTCATTGCCTAAAACAAGGCTCAGATCTGCCTCAATCAGCTGTCCGGCCTTTACCTCTGACAGCCCTGCTGCTGCAGCCAGAATTTTTTGCGTCATCGTCATACCCATAATCGAGTCCTCCTGCTTGTAAATACCTGCTTTTGCTGTGCCAAACTGCACACAAAATTTCAAAATCAGGCAGCTGCATGCGCAACTGCCTAATTTCCTGCATTATTCTTATTCTACTGGATAATAAAAAGTTCGTCAATGATTTTTCTTTTTCTTTTATATGTGTATATTTATTCGGGTTACTGTTCACGGATAAGCCAATATTGCGGCAAAGCCCGAAGGTGAATGGATTTCACGAGCCGGACACTTGGAGCAGGTCTTTCAAAGTAATGTATGATAAGAAAGAACATAAAAGGAACCTGCGGAGTTTGGTCCGGCGACGAAAACATTACACCGAAGGGCTTTCGTAACATGACGCGTGAACTGTAACTAATTACATCCCATACCCAGAAATAGCATCTAAGACCGCGTCTAAACTTTCTTTGCTGACTGTGTTGACCTGATCTGAGTCGTCCATGGAGACGTAGTAATATGCATCGTCTTCTGTTGTGGCTCCTATTGTCAGCTTTAAGGTGGTTTCTTCTTCGCCTGACTGGTATGTTATTGTAAGAACTGCTGCATCGTCTGTTAAGCCATAGGATTCTTTTTCTTCTTCGTCTGCGTAATAATCTGCGCAGTCGTTGAAGGTAAGACCTACCATGTTGACTAACAAATCATGAATATCGTCACTTTCGTCAACGCGCTGTGTCTTATTATCCTGTGTGAATACCCAGTGTGTTACATCAACCATTTCTACGGTTGATTCCTCTTCTGTTAATCCTTCTTCTGTAGAATCTGATACAGCTTTCGTTGTCTCTTCTTCTGATACTTCACTTCCCGTTTCCGCTTCCTCGGATGCGTTTTCGGTCGTCTCTTCCTCGGTTGCCGGTTCTTGTGTAACTTCCTTTTCCATATCAATTGTAGTGCCGTCTTTTACCAGCTGTACATCTGTGATGGATGTGCTGGTGATGGTTGGGAAGCTTTCCTTTTCCTGCAGCGCTGAAATATCGTTGCTGATATCTGAGACATAGCTTGATGCTATTGTATAAATATCATCTGAGCCTTCTACTTTTGCATAATAGTCTGAATTATAGCTATTAAGGTTTCCAATCTGGATCGTTACCTCTGTGTCATCAGATCCCTTTGCTGTGATCGTGCAGCTTGGATTGTCCAGACCATACACTGACAAGTCATCCTGTACTTCCTCTAGCTTACGCTCTGCAGTAAATGATTTTAAATCACTTGAAATGGAAGTCAAATAACTTTGTGTGACAGGAAAGTGCTCGTCGCTGTCATAGCTCCAAGTCTCGTTCTCAGTGTCATAGCTGAATGCGAATGTTCCGTAGCTGTTTGTGTAGCTGATTGAAACAGGCTCTTCCATCTGGCTTAAATAAAAGGTGTTTGCCTCTTTTTCTGCCTTTGACTGCTCGGCTTTTTTTTCTTCATTATGCTGATTGATCAATACTATTGTGCCGTATGCGCCTCCAAGGACGGCAAGCGCACCGACTAAACCAAGTAGTTTTTTTGTATTCTTTGTCATATACTCACACCATTATGCCTTTCTTCTGCGGATCCATACAACCAATCCCGCAACAATTGAAAAGACTGGGATGATGATTATAAACAATGCATTCCAAATGCTGCTTCCTGTTACAGTATTGTAAGTAACTGAAAGGCTCTTTGCCGGAATTGATACGTTCTGAACATCATCGAAGTAAGATGATACGATGTTAATGAACTCATTTAAGTTTTCAATTCCAGTGAAGTTCCCAATCAAACTGGAATCAATCATGGTGGATGCTGAGATAACAGTCAGCTTAGAATCTGCTGATGGTGTCTCAAGCCAGCCATCTGTGTTTCCAACTGAAATGTCAGTCAGAACATCCTCAAGAGTGCTTTCCTCGGTAGATTCTGCCTCAGATGCTGCTTCAGACGTAACTTCCTCTGATGCATTTTCAGCTACACTTTCAGTTGAAGCTTCCTCTGAAACGCTCTCAGCGGATGTCTTTTCAGTTTCTTTTGTATCACTGCCAGATTCTAACTCGCTCTCGCTTTCTGTATCTGCTGGTACTGTCTTCTGTGATGATGCTGCCAGAATAAACTGTGTTGCCTCATTGCTGTTTCCTTCACGAAATGCATTGTTACTTGTAGTTAAAAGTGTTGTCAGTGTTACATCTTCTGGTGTATTTTCTGATGCTGTCATACCTGCTACTGCACCGACTAAGATGCTGCTTGTTGTTTCTACATTTGTGTCATTGCTTGTGATCATTGGGAAGAAATAGAACGCACTCTGTGCTCTCTGGTAATAGCGATCACGATCTCCAATATAGGAGTTTACCATAGTCATACCATAATCTTCCATCAGCTCATCGAAGTTTGTAAGCTCCTTATCGGTGACACCACGAAGCAAAAGAACATTTCCGCCCTGATACAGATAGTTATGAAGCTCTGTATATTCATCAGTTCCAAGATCACTTGTAGGATTGTTGATAATCAAAAGATCACAATCATCCGGCACAGATGCTGTCTCAAGAAGATTTAAATCTGATGTTGTCATGCTGTTTTTAGTAAGCAGCTCGCCAAGCTCTTGACTTATTGCTGACTCACCATGGCCTCTTAACATGTAAATCTTTTTATCGTTATCGGAGGTAACAGCTGCAACAGCACTTGTCAGCTGACCCTCTGCATCAAATTCTGATTCGCTGCTGTAGCCATAATAATTTTGCTGACTTACAATTATATCGCTAAAGGAAATTACCTGATTCTTTCCAGTTTCCTCGCATGATACAACAACAGAGTTTGCTGAAATTCCATACTTTGTAAGAATTTCAGGGTGAAGAACAGGGTCTATATAGCTAACCTTTAACTTAGATGAAAGATCGCCATAGATAGAGATAAACTTTTCAATACGAGAGTCTATATTTCCCGTTTCTGCCACTACCTCAACAGTAACATCCTTGTCTAAGTCCTTTAATAATTCTTTGGAAGTATCTGAAACACTGAAAATTCCAGTTTCGCTTAAATCCCAATTTAATAACTTTGATGGAAGCTGTCCTATAATCAAATTTACTACTACAATAATTGCCAGCACAATTGCCGTCACTGCAAGGCTGAAGCTTCCGTTTTTCAGCTGCACTACAGATGAAATCTTTTTACCTGACGGCTTTTTTTCTTTCTTTTTTTTGATATCCATTTCTGCCTGCTTTCCTCTCATTCTGCCGCTTTTTCGGCTTTTTTCTTACACCAATCTAGCGCTTATCTTAGCTCCATCTTCTCTTCTGGATTACCTGTGTGGTAAGGAAGATGCATGCCGCACAAATCGAGATCAGCTCCACAACACCCTTTACATCAAACACATAATCAGAAACAAAGCTTGTCATTACCTTTGCAAATGCTATGTTTTCGATCATTCCTGGAACAAGTCCCTCAAAAAGAGCTGGCTTTACAACGTAAAGAATAATTAAAACTGCTGCCCCACCGATCAAAAGACCAAACGTAGCTGCATTGCTCTTTGTCATTACATAGACAATGACGCAAAGAAGAACTAAAAGAATCAGACAGCCTATTAAAGAGGCAATTGCTGTATTTGGCACATATTGGGAAAGACCATTTGACAAATTGATCAAAAGCAGTGTAATGATCGTTCCAACTGCCGCGATGATGACACTCTCTGTCATTGCTGAGATCAGCATTCCAATGGCAACATAAGCGCAGCCGATCAGAAAATATACAAGAATAGTTGAATAGTCAACAAGAAAATATGCTGTTCCAGTGCTCTTAATGATCAATGGACACAGGCAAAAGATCACACATGGAATCGCAACAACTGCTGCCATTGAAAAGAACTTTCCTAAAACAATCTGTGTCACAGATACCGGTGATGTCAAAAGAAGCTGATCTGTCTTTGAATGACGCTCCTCTGAAAAGCTTCTCATTGTCAAAAGCGGAACAGTCAGTACAAATACGATGGCAGAGGCACTTAATGTGTAGGCAAAGTAAGGATAACCATAGCTCATGTTATACACCATAAAGTAAATACCTGTCACGAGCACAAGTGCGGCCACAAATACAGGTCCAATCATGGATGTGAAATAAGATTTAAATTCTCTGTTAAATATTGCTTTCATTGTCATCCTCCTTATTGGCCTGCTTTGTCTGCTCTGCTTCCTTTACGGCCTCCTCTGCCGATTTTTTAATCTCATCCATCTCTTCTTCATGAGCCTTATTGTCGGCAGTCAGCTCCATAAAGACATCCTCAAGTGTTGCCTTTGAATATTTCATCTCATAAATAGGCCAATTTTTTTCTGCGCAGATACCAAATACAGCTTCGCGCACATCAGCGCCATCTGTACGTATCTCAAATGAGGTCAAATTCAGATGCTTATCATCCTCATTCTGCTTTGTGGCCTCCAAAACTGCTACAACATGATGAAGCTGTGCAAAGCTGTTCTTTGCCTGCTCCTTTGGCGCCCTTATGCTGATTTCAAGCATAGCATCACTATCCATGTAGTGCATCAGATTTTCTGTTGTATCACTTGCAACTAGTCTTCCGTGAGAGATAATTAAAATCTCATCGCATACGGCACTAATCTCGGAAAGGATATGAGAGCTTAAAATAACAGTATGCTCTTTTGCAAGCTCCTTAATAAGTGAACGAATCTCAATAATCTGAATTGGGTCAAGACCTACAGTCGGCTCATCAAGGATTATGATTTCCGGCATGCCAAGCACAGCCTGTGCAAAACCGACTCTCTGACGGTAGCCCTTTGAAAGATTTTTGATAAGTCTTTTTGCTACATCGACAAGTCCAGTCATCTTCATAGCATTTAAAATGCTCTCCTGACGCTTTTTCGCCGGGATATTTTTTAACTGTGCTGCAAAATCAAGATATTCCCATACTGTCATATCTGTATACAGCGGCGGGAGCTCAGGCAGATAGCCTATACAGCGCTTCGCCTCTGCTGGTTCCTTCACGATATCGTGACCATTAATTAAAATCGTTCCCTCTGTAGGGCCGATATATCCGGTCATCATATTCATGGTCGTTGATTTTCCAGCTCCGTTTGGACCAAGAAAGCCATAAATCTTTCCTGGCTCCAGACGAAAGCTTAAATGATCGACAGCCACATGGTTTCCATATTTTTTTACCAGACCTGTTACTTCAATCAAAGTCTTGTCCTCCTGCATCTCATTTTTGCAAACAGCCTTATTGCTGTTTTGCTATCGTTTGTAATGTTAGGCGCCAAATGTGACGACTCTTTGATAAATTTGTGTCCATTGTTTGTCCTCTTGTGAAGAATTATTGAAATTAGGTATTGACTTATTTCTAATTGAGTATTATATTAGACTTTAATATGGTAAAGTACCATAGTGAATCACTGCATCTCACCGGTCTTTGACCGCCCGATAATATCTAATGCAGTGATAAGGAGGTTTCTTTATGGGAAGAGTTTATAATTTTTCTGCTGGTCCAGCTGTGCTGCCAGAGGAGGTACTGCAGGAGGCTGCAGCTGAAATGCTTGACTATCAGGGAAGCGGTATGTCTGTCATGGAGATGAGCCATCGTTCTAAGGTTTACGATGCGATCATTAAAGAGGCTGAGGCTGATCTTCGTGAGCTTATGAATATTCCGGACAATTATAAGGTTTTATTTTTACAGGGTGGTGCATCCCAGCAGTTTGCTATGATCCCAATGAACCTGATGAAAAATAAGAAAGCTGATTATATTGTAACCGGTCAGTGGGCAAAGAAGGCTGCTAAAGAAGCTGAGCTCTACGGCGAGGTTAACGTTGTCGCTTCTAGTGCTGACAAAACATTTTCTTATATTCCAGACTGTTCTGATCTTCCAATCGATGACGATGCCGACTATGTTTATATCTGTGAAAACAACACTATCTACGGCACCAAATTCCACACACTTCCAAATACAAAGGGAAAAACACTTGTAGCTGATATCTCTTCATGCTTCTTATCTGAGCCGGTTGATGTTACTAAATATGGTATGCTTTACGGCGGTGTTCAGAAAAATGTCGGTCCTGCCGGTGTTGTAATTGCAATCATTCGTGAAGATCTTATTACTGATGATGTTCTTCCAGGAACACCTACCATGCTTCGCTACAAGATCCATGCAGATGCTGATTCTCTTTACAATACACCTCCATGCTATGGTATTTATATCTGCGGCAAGGTCTTCAAGTGGCTTAAGAAAATGGGCGGTCTTGAGGAAATGCAAAGAAGAAATGTAGAAAAGGCAAAGATCCTCTATGACTATCTTGATTCTAGCAAGCTGTTTCACGGTACAGTTGAGCCGTCCTCTCGTTCTTTAATGAATGTTCCATTTGTAACTGGCGACAAGGAGCTTGATGCCAAATTTGTAAAGGAAGCTGAGGCTGCCGGTTTTGTTAACTTAAAGGGTCATCGCACTGTAGGCGGTATGCGTGCAAGTATCTATAATGCAATGCCAAAGGAAGGTGTAGAGGCACTTGTTGCATTTATGAAAAAGTTTGAGGAGGAGAATTTGAAATGAAAAGTGTTTATTGCTTAAATCCAATTTCTAATGCCGGAATGAGCCGTTTTGATGATACATACTGCATCGCTGATTCGATTGAAAATGCTGATGCTGTGCTTCTTCGCAGTGCTTCTATGCATGAAATGACACTTCCTGATTCTCTTCTTGCAATTGGACGTGCCGGTGCCGGTGTGAATAATATTCCGCTTGATTCCTGCGCAAAAAAAGGTATTGTTGTTTTTAATACACCAGGTGCAAATGCAAATGGTGTAAAGGAACTCGTTATTGCAGGACTCATGCTTGCTTCACGTGATATTGCAGGCGGCTGTCACTGGGTACGTGAAAATAAGAATGACCCAAATATTGCAAAGACAGCTGAGAAGGCAAAGAAGGCTTTTGCTGGAAATGAAATTAAGGGAAAGAAGCTTGGCGTAATCGGACTTGGTGCAATCGGTGTTCTTGTTGCAAATGCTGCAAGTGAGCTTGGAATGGAGGTTTTTGGCTGCGATCCTTATTTAAGCATCCAGAATGCAGTTCGTCTCTCTCACCACATTACAATCGTAAAGGATAATGATGAAATCTATAATCAGTGTGATTACATCACCATCCATGTTCCTGCACTTGACTCTACAAAGGGTATGCTGAATAAGCGTGCTTTTGATCAAATGAAGGATGGTGTCAAGATCTTAAATTTTGCAAGAGATATTCTTGTAAATGATGCTGACATGGCTGATGCTCTTGCAAGCGGCAAGGTTTCCCGCTATGTTACAGACTTCCCGAATCCAGCTGTTGTAAATATGCCTGGTGCTCTTGTACTTCCCCATCTTGGTGCTTCAACTGAAGAATCTGAGGAAAACTGTGCTGTTATGGCTGTCAACCAGATTGTGGATTATCTTGAAAATGGAAATATTGAAAACTCTGTCAACTACCCATCCTGCAGCCTTGGCTATCGCAAAAAGGCAGCACGTATCTGTGTATGCCACTACAACAGACCAAATGTTATCAGTCAGCTGACTTCTCTTTTTGGTGAGGCTGGTGTTAACATCAGTGATATGGTTTCAAAAAGCCGCGGTGAATATGCATATGCAATGTTTGATGTAGAAGCGCCTGTAAGTGATGAATTTGAGAAAAAGTTAGAGGCAATGGAAAATATTATTCGTATACGAATCTTATAATGTAAAAAAGCAGCGATCAATCCAGTCGCTGCTTTTTTATTTACAAAATTTCATCAATTTCAGCCTGTGTCATAGGCTTAATATGTGCCAGTGTATTTCTTGCATTTCTAAGCCTTGCAATCATTTTCCCATCTTCGAAAGCGACAACTAATCTCCCTAATGATACCAGATGAGACAAGACACCAATTTCCACATCCTCGGCATCAAAAAACATTTCGCCGTATGCACCAGTAATTGGAAGAAGTGCTTCAATTCCTTTTCTGTATCGCTCCACGATAATGCTTCGCTGCTTTTCTATAATAGGAAATACTACCTTGATCTGCGCTTCCCACATCCGTTCCGCAATCTGCTTTTCGCTTATGTCAGGCCAAAAGGCCGTTCCATCGCTTCTAAATGTTTCTTTTCTTATTGACGCAATTGTTTTTACAGGATCCTCTAAAAATATACGCCCTCTCTTGATACATGCGCAGGCAAGCTCTGCATCATCTGGCACAACAGATGAAACAGCCTCTGCCAGATACTGACGAAAGCCCTCTGTCTGCTTTTGCGTGGATGCCGCAAGCATCGCAAAAAGATATGTGTCATAATGTGCTATCTCTTTTTCATAAACAAGTCTTTTGATGCTTCCGCGTTCACGAATTGATACATCTTCTCTTGTTTCAATCAAAAATATACAGCCTTTTTTCCCTTTGCCAAGAGCCTTGCTGTAGCCTTCCAGAAAAGTGTACCACTTCTTCGCCTGCGCTGCATCTGCCTGCGTTACCCAGAGGATATAATGGTTCATTATTAACTCTTCGCTTTTTGCAAGAAACTGCGCATATCCTATTCCTGGCCTATACTGCGCCCTTTTCTCCTGACGGCAATATTGATAAAACAGATATTCCCCCGGATCTTTGCCGCTATCCATAATAATTTTCAGGGAACGGTCTGAGTTTTGCCTTTCAATTTTCGATATGACCAGATCGCTCATTGTCTCATACCACGGGACAAACTGCGGAAGCTGTAAAAACAGATGGCTGCCTGACTGAACGGCTTCCACAATCTGATCAATGAAATGTGATGTATTTGTTATATTTCCCCACCATAGTCTATCCATTGTTTCACCCCGTTATTGATTCTCCATGTATTCAAGCAAACGGCTGTCAATTTCATCTGATGTTCCCATCATCTGGAAGAAGCTGTATCGTGAGAACAGATACTTTTCGTTTACTGTATGACGCAAAATATTAAGCTCAAGAAGCTCCTGCATCAGTCCATTAATGACTTGTGTTTTCTGAACGGCAACCTGATTGATGCCTACGCCAATTGCCGCCTCTTTGATATCCTCTGCCGAAAAGCCCTCACTGTCAGCTGCTGAGTTTGCATTTTGGTGATACAGATACGCCATCAAAAGTGCAATGATATAGTACATGTTATCTTCATCAAGCTTAAGCGTGATCTCAAACTTTTCACGAATCTGATTCATAAAGGCTGGATCTGAGAGCACCTTTTTAATATGCTTTTGTGTAACCTCATAGGCTGGTGTATTCCCTTCATCATATCCGGCATAATCATCCTTTTTCATTGCTTCAATTAAATTCGCACAATAAAGCTGAATCAATCCTGGAAAATAATTGGTGCTTGCTAAAATAAGTGATATCAGCGCCTGACGCTCCTTTGGAAAACGAAATCCCAGACAATAAAGCGGCTCCTCAAGAAGCTGTCTTGCATCCTTTGTGTGAAATGGTCTGATCGTAATTGAGCTTAAATGCGTAATCACACTATTATTAGACAATGCTGCATCGCGCTTAAAACGCACAATATTATGAAGACCTGCAATAACAAACTTAAAGCGGTCCATTCCAATATTTTGAATCTCTTTTAGAGCATCAAACGGTTTGAAATTTACTTCTGTACAGCTCTCGATAAATGTGTCTGCCTCATCTAACAAAAGTAACAGATAAGGAATACGTTCCTCTTTATCGTCAAGCAGCCTTTTTTTGATTGCCCTTGCTAGTACATCCCAGTCTGTCGTATCAATTTCTTCTTTTAGAACACCAGCATCATACAGCTCACAGCAAATCTTTTTAGCTGCTCGTTCATAATCCATGCCCTTGATTTCAATGTAAACTGCACGGTTATTATTTTCATCAAAATCAATATCCATTTTTGCCTTTTTTAAAAGTGCCGACTTTCCAAGCTGACGTCCGCCATAAACAATATTGACACCGGAAGGTGATTCGATTTTTTCAAGCTCTTCCTGTCTTCCGATAAATATCTCCGGAGGCATTACCTTTGAAGAATCCCACACATACGGCTGACAATATGAAAATGGCATCATAACAGACATTAATATCTGATTGATAAACTGCACACTGTAATTGTTTACTAAGAACATTAGTAATACGCGGTCAATGACTGCAAAGATCTTATCACTAAAGCTCGCCTTTATTTTTTTTGCAAATAATCTTCTGTCTGGAAGTGACAGCGCATAATCAAGAAGAACTAGTGTATTTTTGCTGTTTCCGATATTTTTTAATTCTTCAATCAGACGGTCTGCATCATACTTTCCAAACAGGCAGGCAACGCGAAAGCCCTCTGTCTGTGCCTTCGATCCAAATGCCGCAATCGGATGCTTATAGTTTGCTTTTCTTCCTACTACAGCAGGAATCGTAACCATATAGTTTTCAATTCTTCCAAGCTTTGCCTGCTCCTTTACCTGTGCGTCTAAAAAGCCAAGCGCCTCAAGAAGAGCTGTCAGCTTATACTGTCCCAAAGCCTGTCCGTTATTCATCCAGTTGTCAATAAGGCGCTTTGCCCACTTTTCGTCCTTGTTATGAATCCGCACAACTGCCAGATCACTAAGACTCTTGCTGCTGTTAGCAACTGCCTTATAATTATAGTCATACTCTTCAATAAACTTTGCCAGATAATCAGTGCCTCGAATTTCCCGCTCCTCATCTGTCTCTTCACTATTAATTTTTGACAAAAGATCCTCTGCCACTGTATAGTTTTGACATTCGATCATGCTTTTTATTGCGGCAATGCGCTTTTTGCGGCACTCATCTAACGTGTCGTTATTCTCGATTCCTTCCACCTCGCGAAGAAGTGCCTCTCCGCGCACCTTTGCGTCCTCGTGAAGTTTTTTCTCGTACTCCTCCAAGATTCGTTTGAAGAAGCCATAATTTTTCGTCTCATCAGCATAAGCAAACCACTCATTTGCGATCTTCTGAATTTTTTCTTTCTTATTTTCCTTTGTCTCTTCAATCTGTCCATAGCTTTGCGCCAACTCCAGATTTTCAATAAAGTTATTAAGACGGATTTGAGCATCTTTTCCAGCCTGCTCCTTAGATGCCTGAATATTGTATTCTTCTGTTGCATTTCTATTTTTTTGCATATAATCTAAAATCTGTTCTGCTGCTCCGTAGTCGTCTCCATATTCCTTGAAAATATGCTCAAGCTTTTCCTCAAAACTTAACAGCTCAAGCTTAGAATGACGCAAAATACGAGCCGGAAGTGACAATTTCTCAAAATCAGCAAAATTTCCCCGCTTATCTGGGAAATATTCCTCGTCTAAAAGTACCTCGCTTCCTCTTAAAAAATCTATGTAAAAATATTTGTGAGACTCTTCCTTGTATCTGCCATCCAATCTTGCCAGAAGCTCTTTTATTGTCTGCGCTAGCACAGCTTTTCCTGCCTGCACATAAATATCTTCTGCTGTTTCCTTCTTTTGAACGATTTTTTCAGCAGCTTTTAATTCTGCCCTAAGATCACTTTTTATCTCACGGTAGCGCTTTTCACCTGCATCATTTTCAGAACAGCTGCGTCCGGATGCCAGATCAATCCACTCACATGTAATCCCAATAACCTTTTCCATAGCATTTGTCAGGTTATTTCTAAGGTCGCTCATAAGATTGCTAGTCTTAAATTTGGTTCCGCCATTTGTCTTTGATTTATCCCAACAGTCATTAATATAGTTTCCTAACTTTTCACGGTTAAGATTTGAATATTCGGCTGTACAGCCATCACTAATAAAATTAATAAGCAAATTTACACGAAACAGACTCGCATACTCGTATTCGCCATTCATGATTGCCTGAAGATATGATGCCATCTCACCATCCTCAGCAAAAACTAATTTCCATGTATCAACAAAGCGCTTTACGTTTTTATGGTTTTTAGGCTGACCTAACACGTATGTTTCATAATATCCCTTTGCACGCACTGCCAGATTTTCCAGTCGATGTTCAATTTTCATCTGATCCCTTAGACGATAATCGGCGTAGCAATCAATTCCCTTATGGAATTTTCCCTTAAACTGCACCATGCGATATGCTGCGCTCATCAGCTCAGGATAAGCCTGTGTCATAGGAATACTCTTCATGTTCTCATATAATGCCTTCATTTCATAATCATATTCAATATGGTTCATAAAGAAATTGCGAAGGCAGGTAGACAGCATAAGATAATTTGTCAATATATCCTCATTCTGCGGATACATTGCAAAGATTTTATGAGAATCATAGGAGCATCTCATTTTAGGATCATTGACTGCGTAAGCTAACTGCTCATACAGCATTTTATATTGTTCATTTGTATCCTTTACAGCATCGAGATAAGCTGTAGCACAGTAAGTTTTTTCTTCCACAATCATCATGCAGGCATTTTGTATTTCATCTTTTGAAGAGTCTGCTGACTGATCTGGTAATTGATCTTCAAATTGACTTTCTGGCTGACACTCTAACTGATCCTCTGATTGATTTTCCTTCTTTTCTAACAGCTTCTTTGGAGAGAACGGATCATTTGACACATACTCAAAATATTCGTTTTTTAGCAAATCGTAGCAGATTACACACTTTGGATCAAATGTCATTTCTTTTACTACATAATCGGCATTGCAAACTGCATAATCCCTGTTTAGTCCGGCAACAATAACGTAATCAGTGCCATAATTTACGCTCTCTCGAATATTTTCAAGAAGAATATCTTCATCCTTACTTCCCTTTAAGCTCCAGAAAATACCAATCATAATTATGGAAGATGTATCCTTTAATACAGCCACAAAACACTCATCAAAAACTGCTTCCTTCATTGAGGTATTTGGCTGAATAATCTCATAAAATGTATTCAGCAAACGCAGATAAGCAATCCTTGCAAATGCTGCATTGACAGATTCCTCATCCACATCAAGATTCATTTCATTTTTTGCCTGATTATCATAAACAATACCTTTTATTTTTAAATAATTGCGTGCTTCTCTTGACTGCATTGCTTTCCATGCCTTTGCTGAAAGGGAATAAAAAGAATCCAATCCAGGAATTTTATAAATCCTGATATATCCTTTTTCAAATAAGTAGCGAAATGACATTTCGAGTGTGATCATGGATTTCTTCGTTGCGAGTGCCAGAAACTGAATGGAAAGCACACCAAACGTATCAAGACATGTTAAAACCAATCCATTTTCCGTTGCAAACTTTGCACGAATTTCGTTTAAAAAGCTCTTTGTTCCAACTTTTTTCTCTTCTTTTCCTTTTTCAATCTCAAGTGTATAGCAAGCCACATCCTCATCACGAATAAATGGAAGCTGCTTTGCTGCCGCAATCTCTGATAGAAGCTGCGCATCTTCAATTGCTTCGTTATCTTTCGCAGGCTTATCGTTACTTTCTTCCACTACAATGTCAGTCTGATCGCTTTCATTTGATGCTTCTTTAATCGTTCTTGCCACAAATGCCTTTCCAAGCAGCTGATTATCAAATACAGACGACAGTTCCAGAATATATGCTATAACTTTGGCGCTGTCTGTCTCATCAAGTGCCTGCATGAATGTACTATAAGCATCTAATTTTTTCTCTATCTTTTCATCTGACGGTGCTTTTTCATATGTATCCAATAATTCCTTAAGCTTATTCTTATATGACGAAATATACTCGTTTGTATCTGGATCTAGCGACTGCAGGGACTTAAAACGCTTATACGCAAGCCTTCTCTCCTCTTTCTCAATCAGCTGCAGCTGTTCTGTTAAAACATGCTTTGCCTCTGACATAGAAGCTTCCATAAGATTTTTTATCCCTGTCTCGCCACAAATATCTGTATAATTTTTTGTCTCTTCCCGCAATTCTTTTAATTTATTCTCAAGTTTTGACGCGATTTCATCTGAAAGTAATTTTTGCTGTTTAATTGACTTTGCTGCTTCGTCCATATCCTGCTGTACTTCTATCATACAGCATAACAAACGCTCTGCACATGCCAGCAGATTTTTGATTTGATTTTTCTGTTCTTTTTGAGTCATTCGCACATCCTCCTTTAAAATATCGTGTAGTTTTTGTTCAAATTGCCACCATCATATGACTATTTTACCACAGGATTCATGCAAAAGCTACTTTTTTGCAGGGTTTAAACTAAAAAATTTGTTTCTGCCCTTAAAGTTTACGAAAGCCCTTAGGTGCAATGGTTTCGTCGCCGGACCAATTTCGTTACAGCTCACTGGACACCCATTTGCAAAACCGCAGGCTCCTTTTATGTTCTTTCTTAGATCCTTACTCTTTTTGATACTGCTCTATCTGGCACTGATGCTCTTTACTGCTCTTATCATAATTTATTGCAACTAATAAAATATCACCCGTGTAACTTAGAATGGATGCCGGATAGTTTCTATCTTTTATCTGCTGCATAGCTGTCTGTGCATTGCGGTTCCATTTTAATTCAACTATTAGTGCCGGGTACTCATTTTGATATTCTGGCTTTGGAATGAAAACAAAATCAGCAAAGCCTCTGCCAGTCGGCAATTCCCGAATTGGCTTAAAATAATACTGCATTGCACAAAGATAAGCGATCGCCAGCACGCTGCTCAATGAATTTTCATTATTATATTGAATCACAGAAACATAGTCATTATGAATCTTTTCAATTTGCGAAGCAACTGCTTCTCCATCCATATTTAATGTAGCCGTAAGCAATTGCTCAGATTCCTGCTGAAACATAAGCAGTTCATCCCAGCGTCGGCTTTCTACCGCAACTGTCAATTCCTGCCTGATTTCCTCATTCGGAATAAATGCCATTTTCTTTGTCTGATCATACCCCAAATACCCAAGATGAATCATATATGTTAAAACATCATCTCGATTCTTGATCGCTAGCATATCATTTTTAAATGTTGCTGTATTAACCTTTACTGCTGCACCAGACAGCATTTCAATAATAGCATTTTTGAGTCCATCGTAGTTTCGATTAATAAGTGGCACAATTGCCTCATATGATGCTGTTTCTGACCAATAGCTCTTAAATTCCCCTTTTCTCATTACGCCAACTACCGCTCTTGGATTGTAAATCTGCAATCCACTTAGGATATAACCATCATACCACCTTTTCACTTCCTCAAAATCACAATTATATTGTAATGCTAGTGTTCTCACCTCTTCTTCTGTAAATCCAATATAAGGTGCCAAATTGCTTGCACTTAACATTGTAAACTCATCAAAATTATTTAGTGCTGACTGCGTTTTTTCTCGTTTAATTGGCAAAATTCCTGTCAAATATGCAAGCCGAATATATTTCGTAGGCTCAGTTCCTTTAAACATTCCTCTCAAAAAATTGATATATTCCTCTTGAATCTTTAAATTGGCCGATTCATCACGAATTAGAACATCCCACTCATCAATAATTACAACAAATTTGTTTCCTGTTGCTACATTGATTTTTGCAAGTGTCTCTGGAAGAGAAGTTTGCTGATTTTTTGTTGTTAATACCTCTGGATAAATGCTTTGCAGTTCTGAAATTGTCTTTTCTGTAATATACGAAACAACTTGATCTGCACCGCCAGCAGCATTTATACACCACTGAATATCAAGCTGAATTACATCATATTTATTCAGATGTTTTTTAAAACCATCTGATTGGCTTATTTTTAGTTTTTCAAACATTTTACTTGAATCACAGCCTTTACTGTAATACGCTGCAAGCATATTAGCTGTGATTGATTTTCCAAATCGACGTGGGCGGCTGTTGCATATAAATGCGTCTGTAGATGCCAAAACACGATTTGTATATACAAGTAAACCACTTTTGTCAACGTAAATTTGTGCATTTAAAGCTGCTTGAAAGGCTGAATTATCTGGATTTACAAACATTCCCATCTACGCCAAACTCCTTTCACAATTCCAAGTTTGAATCTAAATTTATGATAATTCTATCATAGCACACTTTGGGCTTACTGTCATTTGATTCACAGTTCAATTTAAATAAAAAATAGGCTTTGCCTATTCAACTCCCCTGCCCCTCAATCTTGAGGGGTGGGGTTTTCTTTTTGTTACTTTTCCTGTATAATAGTCTTATGAATATACTGCAAACTATTTTTAACGACCATTATGAAGAAATGTTATATATCTTACATCCTCGTCAAGCTGTTATTGATAACGTTGACAAGATGATTAACTGTGGCGATCCCGCTTTCGGTGGTGCGATGTATGCCTGTTCCAAATGCGGCAATCTTAAATTTGTTCCCTTCCGCTGTAGGAGCAGATTTTGTCCAACCTGTGATGTTAAATACTCTCAGGACAGATCCAATGCAATGGCTTCTAAATTAATTCAGTGTTCTCACCGTCACTGCGTTTTTACCATTGACGAAGATCTCCGTCACTTTTTCCTTGAGAATCGTTCTCTTCTGGATTGTTTGTTTAACGCTGTCCGCAGTGTTGTTCTTTGGATGTTTTATCAGTTAAACAAATCTAAAAACTTTGTCCCCGGTTTTGTCTGTGTTCTACACACTTTTGGCCGTCCTCTTGAATGGAATCCTCACATTCATTGTCTTATTACAGAAGACGGTTTCTCTGACGATGGGGACTGGCGTATTGTGAAGCATTTCAACTATACTCTTCTTCGCAAGTCTTTCCAGACTGCTCTTCTGAACGAATTGGAAAAACGTATCGGTCCTTCTTTTAAAAAGACAAAATCTCTCATTTACAAAAAAGACTCTAACGGTTTCTATGTTTATGCCAAACCTAATCTTTGCGATGCACAGACTGTAATTAAATATATCAGCCGTTATTTAGGCCGTCCTGTGATTGCCTTAAGTCGTATTGATTCTTATGATGGAGAAAATGTCACTTTTCATTATAACCGGCACGAAGACAACGCTTTCATTCGGAAAACCATGCCTGCTCTGGATTTCATTTCTTTACTAATCCAGCATATACCGGAACCTCATTATAAAATGACTCGTTATTACGGTCTCTATGCCAGACATCGCGATAACGATAAAAAGCTTAGAAAAGCACTCCATCCATCAAAACTCAATTTCATTACCGGCTTTACTAAATGGCGTACTAACATAGCTCTCTCTTTTGGTTATGATCCGTTACGTTGTTCCAAATGCAATACAACCATGACTTTGATGGATCTTTATTTTAACCACAAGCGAGTTTCTCTGGAAGAAATGTACGAAAGGTCCATGGCAAAAATTAAATGCCGTTCTGCTTGATTTATCTTCCTATCTGCGTCATACTATATCTATCAGCAGATAGGAGGTACATACAATCATGGATTTTAAATCTTTAGAGGAACTTCGTAACAAATATATCAAAAATCCTCCGGAAGGAATGACAGCAAAACTCGTTAAGAACATGTCTGATTCAGACCTTTTGGACATGCACTATTTTTTAACTGAAGACGATGACTGGGATGGTGATGAACCGGAAGAAGGTTTCTATATAGACTTCTTTCAGTAATCGCCTTGTTCTTATGCCCGTTTTTATGCGGGCTTTTTTCATCGTGATTCCTCCGGTCGGAGGAATTTCCTATTATATAAAAAATCGACAGACCCTCCTGCTATGGAAGATCTGTCGATTCTACTTATGCTTTTTTAAGATGATTATGCTTTTTCTTTACTTTCTTCACTCTCATCATTCTGGAGGAGCACCACATGAATCTCTTCTGCTTTCTGTCCCTCGGTTTGTGTCACTTCAATATGAAGCTTCTGCGGCTTATTGTTTTGATTTTCTTTGTCCTTTTCGGAATCTTCTTCCTCTGAAACAGGATTTTCAAAATCAAATGAATCGCCTACTTCCGGAATCTTTCCAATCTGCTCGGTAATCCATCCGTTGATAGTAGAAGCTTCTGTCTCGGTGTTGATGGAAAACTGCTCAAAGAAATCGTCTAAATCCATGTCCTCTGGAACGATGAAGCTTCCATCATCTAACTTTTTGATGCCAGCCTCTACCTCATCATGCTCATCCCAGATATCACCTACAAGCTCCTCTAAGATATTTTCCATGGTAACAATACCCTCTGTACCGCCAAACTCATCCACAACAACAGCGATATGAAGCTTTGTCTGCTGGAACTTCTTTAAAAGCTCGGAGATCTTGACTGTAGGCGGAATGAACTCAGCCGGCTTCATGATCGTTTCGATTGACTTTGTAGTTCCTGCCACATAGTTATGGAAATCTTTCTCGTACAAGATACCAATAATATCATCAATCGTATCTTTGTATACAGGGATTCGGGAATAACCAGATGTCTTGAACACATCTGCAATTTCTTCGTTTGGCGTTGTGATATCAACTGCTGTAACATCAACACGCGGTGTAATGATGTCTCCTGCCTGAAGATCATTGAACTCGATCACGTTGTGAATCAGCTCACTCTCATTACTGTCAAGTCCACCGACCTGCTCAGCCTCATCTACTATTGTAAGAAGCTCATTCTCGGTGATTCCATTCGTTGTGCCGCTGACTTTTAAAAGCTTTCCTACACTGCTCTTTAACTTGATCAGAAGGAAATTCACCGGCTTTAAAACAGTAATTAGAATATTGATAATTGGAGCAACAGTTATTGCAAATTTTTCTGGACATTCCTTTGCCAGACTCTTTGGCGTGATTTCACCAAAAACTAAAGTAATCACTGTCATAAAGATAGTTGATACAGTAGCTCCATTTGATCCGAGCCATCCTACAAAGAGAAGTGTTCCAATTGTTGTTGCTGCAATGTTTACAACGTTATTTCCTACAAGTGTACTTGAAATCAATTCATCATAATTCTCTGCAAGCTTGTATGCAAGCTTTGCTTTTTTGTTGCCTTCTGCTGCCATATTTTTTAATCTCGGCTTATTCAGCGAGGAAAAAGCCGTCTCTGTTGCAGAGAAAAAGGCAGAACCCATCATTAATAATATTAAAGCGACCACCAGGGTCATACTGTGACTATCCATAAAGGATACTATGCACCTCCATACTAAAATTAAACTAATGTCAGGATCACAACTAGCTGACCCTGACATCGTATTTTACAAAAAACTCAGGTAACTATTTACTTCAAAATCAATCCTTGAAGTTAAAATATGCCTTTGCATTGTTGTAGCTGATACCCTCGATAATGTTCTTTAATGCCTTCTTATCGTATGGATACTCGCCGTTCTCTACCCAGCCTCCTAATAACTCACACAGGATACGGCGGAAATACTCGTGTCTTGTGTAGGATAAGAAGCTTCTGGAGTCAGTCAGCATACCAACAAAGTTTCCAAGCAGACCAAGGTTTCCAAGGCTTACCATCTGGTTGATCATACCTGACTTATTATCATTGAACCACCATGCAGAACCGTGCTGGATCTTGCCTACTGCCTCGCTGTCCTGGAAGCAGCCCATAATGGTACCGATGATCTCGTTGTCAGCTGGATTTAAGGAATACAGAATTGTCTTTGGCAGCTCGTTTGTAGTGCTGAGTGCATTTAAGAAATCAGCTAACTGAGCTGCTGTTGCATCATTATTGATGGAATCGTATCCTGTATCTGGTCCCAACTGGTTATAGCGGAAGGTATTGTTGTCGCGCTTGCAGCCATAATGCATCTGCATTACCCATCCACGGCGATGATACTCTCTTCCTACATGAATCATAAATGCTGTCTTATACTGGTCAATTTCAAGCTGAGTCAACTTTTCACCGTTAACCTTCTTCTGGAAGATTGCCTCAACTGCTTCCTCGCTTGCCGGCTGATATACAACATAATTTAAACCATGGTCAGATACGCAGCACTTCATGGAATCAAAAAATTCCATACGGTTGTCAATTGCTGCTAACAAGCTCTTTACACTGTCTACCTTGATTCCAGATACACAAGCTAACTTCTGTACATACTCTAAGAAATCTGGCTTCTCAATGTTCATTGCCTTATCTGGTCTCCATGCCGGATATACCTTGAAATCTACAGTCTCATCTGCAGCGATCTTCTTATGCCACTCAAGGCTGTCAATCGGATCATCAGTGGTGCAGATTACCTTTACATTAGACTTACGGATGATATTTCTAACAGTCATAGAATCCTCAGCAAGCTTTGCGTTACAGATATTCCATACTTCTTCTGCAGTATCACCATTTAATACACCGTGATAATCGAAGTATCTCTGCAGCTCTAAGTGACTCCAATGATACAGCGGGTTTCCGATTGCCTTTTCAAGAGTCTCTGCCCACTTCTGGAACTTCTCTCTGTCAGTTGCATCTCCTGTGATGTACTTCTCGTCGATACCGTTAGAACGCATCTGACGCCATTTGTAGTGATCGCCGCCAAGCCATACCTGAGTGATGTTCTCAAACTTGCGGTCCTCATAGATTTCCTTCGGGTTAATATGGCAGTGATAGTCGATGATCGGCATATTTTCTGCGTAATCATGGAACAGCTCTTTTGCTGTATCAGTTGTCAGAAGGAAATTTTTCCCCATAAATGTTTTCATAATAATATCCTATCCTTTCTTAGTCTTAAAAATTATGATAATTATCGTGCAAGCCCGATCAGCTTGTGACTTTTCGACCCTAGTATCACAACGTTACACCCTGCTTGAAGATTGCCATATCGTGGAAGCCAGCTTCCTCAGCCTTAACCTTCTTTCCAGAAGCAACTGCGAGCACATACTCAAACAGCTCCTTAGAAAGCATTTCCATCGGCATATCCTCTACAAGACGTCCTGCATTAAAGTCAATCCAGTTATCCTTATGACCTGCAAGCTTGGAATTACTAGAAATCTTTACTGTCGGAACTGGGGATGCAAACGGAGTTCCTCTTCCTGTTGTGAATAAAACGATATGAGCACCTGAAAGTGCCAGTGCAGTTGCCGCAACAAGGTCATTGCCCGGTGCACTTAATAAATTAAGTCCCTTTGTGTGAACTGGCTCTGTATACTCTAATACACCCTTTACAAGTGCGCTTCCAGACTTTTGTGTACAGCCTAAAGACTTATCCTCAAGTGTGGAGATTCCGCCCTTCTTATTTCCAGGAGACGGATTCTCATAAATGGTCTGGTTATGGCTTGTGAAGTAGTTCTTAAAGTTGTTGATCAGATCAACTGTCTTATTAAACAGCTCCTCATTTGCACAGCGGTTCATAAGAAGTGTCTCTGCTCCAAACATTTCCGGAACCTCTGTCAGAATCGTGGTGCCGCCCTTTGAGATCAAAAGATCTGAAAATGCGCCGACAGTCGGGTTTGCTGTGATACCTGAAAGACCATCAGAGCCTCCGCACTTCATACCAATAATCAGTTCAGAAGCATCAATTGGCTCACGCTTGAAGGTGCCTGCATAATCTGCTAACTCCTTTAACAGCTCCATTGCTGCTGCCTGCTCATCCTCAACATCCTGACACTGTAAAAACTTCACACGATTCTTATCGTACTCACCAATGTAATCCATCAGAACCGGAATATTGCTGTTCTCACAGCCAAGGCCAAGTACAAGCACACCGCCGGCGTTTGGATGATGAATTAAATCTGCAAGTGCCTTTCTGGTGTTCTCCTGATCGCCGCCCATCTGAGAGCAGCCATAAGGATGCGGGAATGCAACTATATCCTCTACTGTTCCAACTGCCAGACTCTTTGCCTGCTTCTCCAGTGCAGATGCAATGGAGTTTACACAGCCAACTGTAGGAATAATCCAGATCTCATTTCTTACGCCAACACGTCCATCTTCACGGCGATATCCCATAAAATGTGCGTGCTCTGTCGGCTCTAACTCACTTCCTGACGGATTATATTCATAATCAAGCACATCGCCAAGACCTGTCTTTACGTTGTGAACATGCACCCAGGAACCTGCCTTGATGTCCTGCTTTGCCACACCAATCGGAAAACCATACTTGATGACCTTTTCACCTTCTTTGATATCAGCAAGTGCAATCTTATGACCCTGCGGGATATCCTCTAGTGTGGTCACGGTCGTGCCTGCGTTTATCTGTGTACCAGCTGCAATAGGAGCCAGTGCAACACAGACATTATCCTGTGGATTAATCTGAATGTAAGTTTTCATAAATTCTATATGCCTTTCTGTTCGCATTCTGACGTTTTGCGCCGCTTTACGGCATACAGCCGAACCATAAATTGGTCCGGCTGCTTTGTGATTATTTATTTAATACTAAATCGTAAGCTGCCTTCATGCCATCCTTCTCGATTACATCGTAGTACTTCTGTACCATCGGGATCATCTCGGTCAGATCTGCATGCCAGTAGTCCTCTCTCTTCATGATATCCTCTACGCTTGCAGTCTTCATAAACTCCATGATCTCTGCACCATCGTTTGCCTTATCGGTACGATAGAATGCGATCAATGCTGCCATAGACATTACAAGACCTTCCGGATAATTTCCAAACTTCTCTTTATGCTCAAGAATGGTTGGAAGTACACGAACCTGGAACTTACTTACAGAATTCAGTGCGATAGACAGTAACATGTGACGGATGAACGGATTTGCGAAACGCTCTAAAACAGCCTTTCCGAAATCGATATCGGTCTGAGTGTTTCCAAGAGTCGGAACGATCTCCTCGAAGATGCAGTGCTTTAAGTAGCTGCTTACTGTCTCATCCTTTAAGCACTCGCCTACTGTCTCAAGGCCATACAGGTAAGCTCCAAGTACCATAGATGTATGTCCGCCGTTTAAGATACGAACCTTTCTCTTCTTATATGGTGCAACGTCATCAGTCCATACGATGTTGTAGCCAGCCTTGTTGAATGGCAGCTCGTCCTCGTGATGACCCTGAATTACCCACAGATGGAAGATCTCAGCAGTATCAATCAGGTTATCGGTGTAGCCTAACTCCTTGCAGATATCAGCAGCCTCTGTTCTTGGATAACCAGTAACGATACGGTCAACTAAGGTGTTGCAGAAATCGTTTTCGGACAACAGCCAGTTTTTAAACTCATCTCCTAACTCCCACAGATCTGCATACTTTAATACACACTCCTTTAAGGTGTCTGCATTGTGATCGATCAGCTCACATGGAAGAAGAATGAATCCCTTTAAGCCTGTCTGGAATCTCTTGTATAAGAACTGGGTCAGCTTTGCAGGATATGACTTAGCCGGCTTGTCATCTAACTTCTCAGTTCCAAGATACTCAATACCAGCCTCAGTGGTGTTAGATACGATTACACGAAGATCTGGGTTCTCTGCCAATGCCATGTATGCATCAAAATCCTCATATGGATTGATACCTCTCGAGATAACATCAACATGAGTATGCTCGATAACTTCCTTACCGTTCTGAAGTCCTCTTAAGTACAGATTATATTCGCAATTCTGATCGTTAAGCATATTTACCATACCCTTATCGATTGGCTGAATTACAACAACCTTTCCTTCATACACCCCGGCATCATTCAGCTTCTTGAAGAAGTAATCAACAAAACCGCGTAAAAATCCACCTTCACCAAACTGCATCACTGTTTCTTTCATTATTATAATTTCCTCCGTTTCTGCTGCAGGGCAGCAAGTTGTGACAAAAATTTGCCGATATTAAGCCTAAAGTTGCAGCCCATCCCAACGGCGCGGTATTCCCGGACAATGTTCGCTTTTTTTGGCAGCTCTTACTTCTACAAAGCAGCCACACACACGGCACATACCACCAATCAACTTTTCGCACTCCTTGCATAATTCAAGACGTGCATCGTACTCCCCTTTTGAGCACCGAAGTTTAGGAGGAATCGCGTCAATCGTTCGCTGTATCCTGTGATACATATCTTCATTTGCCATTTCTCGAAGCAGGCATTTTTTGCATCGGATATCCATCGTTCTTCCCCCTATTCTGACCGGTCTTTCGACTCCATACTTACTATTATCATAACAAAAAAGGTGATGTTGTGCAAGCCTTTTTCACAATGTACGTAAATTCATACAAAAAGTAGTCCTGTCAATGTAGCACAACTGCTAAAAAATGTATTTTCCTATCCTTTTTGTTTGAATAAACGGTTTATTTTTCTAACAAATTCATAATTTCGTTTTTATTAAACTGAGTGCTGCTGATACCCTCGCCAGAAAGAACCTCCTCAGCCAGATCTTCTTTTACCTGCTGAAGTTCACAAATTTTTTGCTCAATTGTTTCCTCTGCTATCAGCTGATAGACATTAATTGCATGTTTTTGTCCAATTCGATGTGCACGATCAGTCGCCTGATTCTGAGCTGCCTTATTCCACCATGGATCATAATGAATTACAATATCTGCTGCAGTCAGATTTAGTCCAGTACCTCCAGCTTTTAATGAAATGCAAAACACTGATACTTGATTTTGTGGATTTTGGAATTGCTCCACCATCTCCATGCGCGCCTCTTTTTTTACGCTTCCATCAATGCGATAATAATCTATTTTTGCTTTTTTTAATTCCTCGCCAATAAGATCCAGCATGGACGTAAATTGAGAGAATAGCAGAATCTTATGACCTCCGGCAATAGCCTGTGTAATAAGTTCAATACATGCTTCAAGCTTTGCATTTTCACCCTTATAATTTTCCAAAAGAAGCTCTGGTCCGCAGCAAAGCTGACGAAGCTTTGTCAGCTCAGCAAGAATCTGAAGCTTATTCTGTGCAAAATCCTCATCGTTTTGATCCTCAAGAAACATTTTCAATCTCTGTGAATGTGCCTGATAAAGCTTTTTTTGTTCACCTGAAAGTGCAACTGTGACGATCTCCTCCTGTTTTTCCGGAAGCTCCTTTAATACATCCTTTTTCAGTCGGCGAAGGATAAATGGATGTATCATAGCGCGAAGACGCGTCATCGCATCTTCATCCTTGTCAGAAACAATTGGCGTCTCTATTTCACTTCTAAAACGCGTGTATCCATACAAAAATCCAGGCATCAGATAGTCAAAGATACTCCAAAGCTCACTTAGGCGGTTTTCCATCGGTGTACCTGTAAGTGCCATGCGAAAACTGCTGTTTACAAGACGCACTGATTTTGCTGCGTGTGTTGTCTGATTCTTAATATACTGTGCCTCATCAATAATCTCATTTGCAAATACAATATCCTGATACAGCTCGATATCGCGTTTTAACAGATCATATGATGTAATCCACACATCTACATTGCTTGTCTGATTTTTAATAAGCTCCTTTCTCTCATGTGCAGTTCCTGCCATCACACATACTGACAGCTGCGGTGTAAAGCGCTCGACTTCCTTTTTCCAGTTATAAACAAGTGAGGCTGGAGCAACTATTAATGTGCGAAGCTCGTCTCCCACTTTTCCCTGTTCCTTTTCTGATAAAAGAAATGCCAATATCTGAAGAGTCTTTCCAAGACCCATATCATCAGCTAAAATACCGCCAAAGCCATTTTCTTTTAATGTCTTAATCCAGTAAAAGCCGTCTCGCTGATATTCTCGAAGTACTGCTTCAAGTGACTGCGGTACTTCATAATCACCGTTTTCATAGCTTCTCATCTTTCCAATCAGCTTTCTATATTCACGATTTTTCTTAAGTTCAACTGACTCTTTTTCTGCAAGCAGTTCATCAAGATAAAGTGCCCTAAAAAGCGGCATCTTGATCGTATCAGGATTTTTTTTATCGGCATAATTTTTCATCACATCTAATAGAGCAGACATTACCTGCTTTTGTTCTTCATTAAAGGTGATAAATGCGCCATTTTTCAATCGATGGTATTTCTTTTTTCTGTCATATGATGAGAAAATTTCAGCAAGCTCTTCCTTGTTAAACTGATTTGATGCCATAGACATCTCGAGAAGACCGCCTGATACTGAAACTCCAACCTGAAAACTGGCTGACGGAACAACGCGAAGCTTCTTCATTGAATCTGTCACATAAATATCGCCATATTTTTGCAGCTTTGGAATCACCTGAGAAAGAAATGTGAAAATATCTCCCTCATCACCAGAATAGACTAGAAGGCTCTTTTCCTGATCGAACGCATTAAAGTACATCTGGATTATCTCTGCTAATCTATGCTCCTCTGTGAAGTTTCGCTTTTGGCTGTAACGCTCCTTTCCATAAACATGATACTTTTTCTCACCATAAATTGCTGCCACATCACATGTAATCATATTTTCCTGCGGAGAATCTAGGTACAAAGCAATTGTCGGCTTTGGCGGCAGATATTTATCAGGATCCATGCCAGTATAGGTGATTGACGCCGCATCTTTAAGATTTGATAACACATCTCTTGTGACTGCCGGCAGATCCTTATCTGATATAAAAAGCTCTTTCTTACTCTGGCACAGTTCAAGAATCTTCTGTACAGCCATCTCTGGTTTTTTCATACGATATATGGTATCACCTGACAAGACATAGCTATACTCAAGACTCTCACATAAAATATGATATCGCTCAGCCCTCACAGTCGCTCCATATGTAAGTTTTGCAACTTTGATCTTAGGACTATAGAACTGCTCATCATAAAAAATATTTTTCTTTTCATCTGAAAGCAAATATACGCCATTTGCAGCAATAGTATCCATAAAGGAATCAATGCGGCTTCCAAAAATGGAAACAGATCTTGCCTGCTGACTAGCCGAAGCATAATAAGAATAATTTGTCCTTCCAGAAGCCTTTTCTGTTAAATATTCCTCTAAGAAAAACTGAATAATTTTACGCCCGTTTTCGTCAAACAGATTTTTATCCGGAATAAATTTTATATATTTTCCTAACTCAATTGTTTTTTTCTCTGTCCACTTATAAAAGAACTCATTCAGATCTCGTATTACATACGTTCTCGTCTCACCAACACGAAGCTCCAATAAAAGACCATCCTTGCATTCACCAATGCAGCATTTTGCCTGTATTGAAAGCGGCTGTTTTATATTCTGTTCAACTGGCAATGCCCGCTTTTTAAAGAAGTTCTCTTTTAGAATTTCCATCATTTCCTCATCGGTGCTTTTTAAAATACCCGGAATAAATGGATCTTCTACATTTGTTTTCTGAAGCATTAAAGGAAAAATCTCAGACTGCTTAACCACGTCTTGACCATATATCTCTACAATATACTGCATCACCACCGCTGCCACATGCTCACAGCAAAAATATTGTTTTTGAAAATGACCACACCTGCAAGCTGTCTTTACAAGCTCACCATTTTTCTCATCAAGCCAAACTACTGCATTGTAAGTGCTTGTTCTCTGCATTTTTAAGCTTAGCTTTAAAAATCCATTTTCCTTTGTTTTCTCCAATGTCCTTTTGCTATCCTTCAATATATCGATCATTCCATCTGCCAAATCTTCTTTTTTGAAGTCCGCAAGTGCATTTTTTATATTATAACTCACTTTGTTATTCCTCCTGTAAGATGCATAAACTCATTCTTCGTATGACCATAATATTGTGGACGCCGGATCGTTGCCTCTAGCTTTTCAAGTGCATCTCCTAAAATTTTCACACTGGCTGTTCCTTTTATAAAACAATGTCTGTAATTATATACCACCTTCCTTGGACTCTCACCATTAATACATTTCAGCATCATCTCTGTGACTAATTTATTTTCATCTTCAAAGCTCCTGCAGTTATCGACCAACACAGAAAAAAACATCTTATAACCAGGCAGAGAATAATCAATTCCATCAAACTGCAGTAATTTTATCTCCTCTCCACCTGGTATATAATAAGGAATCTCCTCAAAGTTCTTTTTCACCTGCTGTATGATCCAATCCTGGTCACTTGTAGGTTTAAAAAATACATTTGAGACACTTGACCACATATATCGCCATCGTCCTTCTTTTGCCCGTTCAGCAAACATATCCCAATATTGTTTTTTTGCCTCTTGCGCTATGATTTTTTTATAATTGGCATCAATTAACGCACTGTAGTGCCAATAACTGGCAAATCCGTATAGATTCACGCATGCAGCAATTACAGCCTGTACAACCTGAAAATTTCGAAGCGAACTTTTTTCTGGCTCTTTCATAAATTTGCCTGCTCCCATTGCAAGTTCAATACTCATATCAACTGTGATAGAACCGCTATAATCTACATCAATAGAAACCAATCCGTATTTCTCTAACGTTTTATATTTCAAACAATCTTCGATACTTCTTGAAACCGTTCCACCTGAAGCATACAGTTTTAAAAATACATCAAATTCAGTCAAACTAATCTGTTCAAAAATATGTAACATGACATCAGTTTTTTCTATATAATCCTGCAAGATTAGTTCAGCTCTTTTTTCCTTTTGAATATTGGTCGGATGGTTCATATCTAAATTTTTTTCAATTTCTTTTAGCTCATCTACCCTCATTTGCTTTAAACTGTCCAAACAACTTTTCATCTGCAAAAGTGTGGACGAATCAAGTTCAATACCTTTTTTACCAGATGCATGATTTTCTTTCGATACCCCAAACTCACTAAAAAGTAAATTAAGCTTTAAATTAACAGACTGTTTCTGAACCTGCAAATCCTGTAAGCTGTACCAGCTATTTGAATAGCGATTAAATTCTGCTACTTCTTTTCTCCCATTTCCAATATTTGTTCCCTGAAAACGCAGTAGTATTGGATATTGGACTGTTTTTTCGTCAGAAAGTCTGTTTTCTTTTGAAACAAGTTCAATACGCCACTCCCAGCATACTTTATCATTTTTTTTAACGATACATGACAACATTTTTTCTGAATCAGGCACAGACTCACTAAGCATAATTTCATCAACTTGTTGTGTTTTCTTTAATTGAACTCCATCTTTAAAAAATAAGGTGTCAACACCAAGTGTATCCATATCCGCACATACACAAATCACCCTATACAATTGCTGTAGGGTGATTTTTTCTGGTACCGCAATCTGCCTTATAACATGGGGATTTGAATATTGCAGCGTACATTTTAGTTCCATCTGTTTTCCTTTCTTCTGTCGATATTCTTTCAGGTATTTCTTCCTGTTTTTATGCCATTATACCATTCTGCCTGTGTCTTGTCCAGTGAGCTACAACGAAACTGGTTAGTCGACGAAATCATTGGTTACTGTTCATGGATAAGTCAATATTGCGGCAAAGCCCGAAGGTGAAGGGCTTTCATACCATTGACTTTTCCTCCAAACTGCGCTACTATTTTGATGTTAATCATTTGAGAGGAGAAAATTTGTTATGCCTATTCGAATACCCGATTCGCTTCCAGCTCATGCCATACTGGAAGCTGAAAATATATTTGTTATGACGGAACACCGTGCGATGCATCAGGATATACGTCCGCTTAATGTTTTGATTTTGAATCTGATGCCAACAAAAATTATTACTGAAACACAGCTTCTGCGTAAGCTCTCCAACACACCACTTCAGATATGTGTTGACTTTTTACAGACAGCAAGCTACACTTCCACACACACAGACCCTGAACATTTAAAACAGTTTTACTACACCTTTGACCAGATCAAGGATCGCCGTTATGACGGCATGATTATCACTGGTGCACCGCTTGACTATGTGCCATATGAAGAAACTGCCTACTGGGATGAGGTCTGCAAAATCATGGAATGGACAAAGACACACGTTCACTGTACATTCCATCTGTGTTGGGGAGCTTATGCCGGACTCTACTATCACTACGGCATTAAAAAATTTGATCTTGACAAGAAACTGTTTGGCATCTTTCCACATCAGATTTTAAAGAAGACATCACCGTTATTTCGCGGTTTTAATGATGAATTTCTTGCACCTCATTCCCGCGCAACAGATGTGAATGTTTCTGATGTAGCAGCCGTACCAGAGCTTGAGATAATGGCTCTTACAAAAGAAGGCAGTCTTGCCATTGCTAAGACAAAAGACAGCAGACAGTTCTTTGTCACCTGTCATGCCGAATATGATGCCAATACTCTTGCACTTGAGTATAATCGTGATATGGAAAAAGGTCTTACAAGCGTTGATCTTCCAATCAACTATTTTCCAGATGATGATCCGACAAAGGCACCAGTTGTCACCTGGCGCTCTACAGGACAGCTCTTATATTCTAATTGGCTAAATTTCTATGTTTACCAAAGCACTCCTTACGATATCAAAGACATCAAATAAAAAACACAGGTACAAGACATCTGCCTTGTGCCTGTGCTTTTTTTATTTAATTACTTTGCTCTTTGCCGCCTTTTTTTCAAATGCATGCGTCCAATCTGAGAAAATTAAAAACAGTAAAAATACAATGCTGCTGCAGCTCCAGGTCAGCGGGTAAGCCCAGCTGATCATTGTAAATTTTGGTATAAACTCCAGTGCTGTTGTCACATAGACGATTCTAAGTCCACACCAGAAGGCGAGCATTGCTGCCATAGGAATGATTGATTTTCCACAGCCTCGAAGAACACCTGCTGCACAATGTGAGAAAGCAAGCAGGCAGAAAAACAGCGTTGTCACATGCGCATGCATTTCTCCATATGAAACGGATTGTTCCTCATCTACAAAGAAACGAAGAAGCGGCTCAATTCCAATATAGAAGCCAATTCCAATCAACTCTGCCACAGCGACGCCCGTGATAATTCCAAATACAGCACCCTTCTTTGCACGGTTATACTCCTTTGCGCCAAGATTTTGGCTGATAAATGTAGGAAGTGCCATAGACATACAGGTAATTGGGAGAAATGCAAATCCCTCAAGCTTACTATATGCACCAACACCGGCCATTGCAAATGATCCAAATGAATTGATATTTTTCTGAATAACGATATTTCCAATACTGATAACAGAATTTTGAATACCTGTCGGAAGACCCTGTGTTATTACCTCATGCATCATAGAACCATTATAGTGAAGCTTTTTAAAATCAAGACGTGCAACTCCCTCCATTTTACACATACGATAAATGCACATTACTGCACTTACACCCTGCGCAATGATTGTTGCCGCTGCTGCGCCGCCCACACCCCAGTGGAACACAGCAACAAATAATAAATCAAGCACTACATTGATTACAGATGAAATAAACAGATAATACAGCGGATGAAGGCTGTCACCAAGCGCTCTCATGATTGACATACCAATATTATACATGATAATAGTTGATACGCCTGCGAAATATACACGCAGATACAATAGTGATGCCGGAAGTACATTCTCTGGTGTCTGCATCAGACGAAGCAAAACTGGAATCAAAATAAGTCCTACAATTGTAGAAAGGGCTGATGCGATAAGTCCAAATAAAAAGTTTGTATGAATGGCAACTTCCACGCTTTTTTCATCACGTGCACCAAAATATTTTGAAATAACAACGCCGCCTCCAATGGCAATTCCATTGAAAAATCCAATAATTAAAAAGGTTAGATTTCCTGCTGAGCTGACTGCTGCAAATGAATCGTTATCTGCAAAATTTCCCACAACCCATGCATCTGCAACATTGTAAAACTGCTGCAATAGCTGGCCTAAAAATAATGGAATAGCAAATGATAAAATTCCCTTTGCTATTGAACCTTCTGTCAGCAAACCTGCATTTTTCTTTCCTTTCGCCGTTATTCCCATTTTTTATTTCCTCCCTGTTTTCCCCGACAATAGCGGTGTTTTATTTTATATTCTCGTCTGACAGTACTTCTTCTAATGCAGCTATTAAACGATCATTTTCCTCTTGTTTTTTTACTGCAATGCGATAATACCCTGATTCAAGTCCTTTATAATTACTGCAGTCCCGAATCAGCATTTTTTTCTTTAGCAGCATTTCATATAGATTCTTCTCTGAATAAAAAAGCAAATAATCTGCCTCTCCCTGCCACACAGTAAGACCGAGTAAACGAAGCTTTTCTGTAAGGTATTCCCTCTGTTTTTCTACATATTCTGATGTTTTCTGTACAAACTCATCTTCCTGTAGTGCCGCTGCTCCCGCATACTGTGCTAAGAGCGATACATTCCACTCCGGGAGCTGTCTTTTCAAACATTCTACCATTTTTTCAGATGCCGCCAGATAGCCTAGGCGCACACCCGGTATCCCGTATATCTTTGTAAATGCACGCACAACAATCAAATACTGTGAATGAATCGCAGTTTTTATAAGGCTTTCATTTTGACGCTTCGTAAATTCAATAAAACATTCGTCAATCACCAATGTAATTCTATGTTCACAGCAAAGAAAAACAATCTGTGAGATAATATCAAATGAAATACATACTCCTGTTGGATTATTTGGATTTGCAAGAAAAATCAAATCTGGCGCTTCGTGCGCTTTTATCTGTCTTATCAATTCCTGCAAAAAATGCTCTGTCAGTTCAAAATTATCTTCTTTTTTCAGATAATAATAGCGCACCTGACAGTCCTCACATGCTGCTGAGTGCTCATAGCCTGAAAAGGACGGTGCAAGCACAAGTACAGTCTTTGGCTTTCTTGCATGGATAATCGCCACAAAAAGCTCTGATGCACCATTTCCAAATAGAATACATTCCTGCGGCACATCAAGCTTTTTCGCCATTGCTTCACTAAGCTTTGAAACTTTTTCATCTGGATATTGAGTGCATAAAAAAATAGCATCGCCAAGTGCCTTTTTAACACCATCTGGCATGCCAAATGGATTTATGTTTACTGAAAAATCAAGCTCTACCTGATTACGATATACATCTCCGCCGTGTACGCTTTTTTCTGTATGCTTGTCCATTTTTGCCCCCTTTGATACCAGATTGTTATCCTATGAAATTTAGCAATATCATCAATATTACGCAGATTACCTCTCCAAGAACTGCAGCCGCATACATCAGATAATTGCACCGGCAGATATCCTCTGGCAAAACTGCCCTTTTATCATCACCGATATATGGCTTTTTAATGACTTTACTGCCATAAATGGTGTCACCTGCCAGACGAATGCCAAGTGCACCTGCGCATGCAGCTTCTGTATGTCCGGCATTTGGACTCGCATGCTTTTTTGCATCTCTTCTCCAGATATGCCATGCATCTTTAGTATTATATACTGCTTTTTCTTTGCTGAAAATCCTAGTCACACTAAGAAAAGCGCTTCCTGCAATTAAAAGAAGTGCACTGATTCTTGCCGGAATCCAATTGATGACATCATCTAATTTTGCTGCTGCACGGCCAAAATACAGATAACGGCTGCTTTTATAGCCTACCATTGAATCCATCGTATTGACTGCTTTGTAAATCATGCCAAGCACTGGGCCGCCAAGTGCCGTGTAAAGCATAGGCGCAATCACACCATCAGATGTACTCTCTGCCACTGTCTCTACTGCAGCACGCGCCACACCTGCCTCATCTAAGACATTTGTATCTCGTCCTACAATCATGGAAACAGCATATCGTGCACCTAAAAGATCATTTTTTTTCAATGCGGTGTATACCTTTGTGCTCTCTTTTTGCAGACATCTTGCCGCTAAAATCTGATATGTCATAATTGCTTCGACTACAAAACCAGCAATTGGGTGAATTGCGTAAGCTCCCAAAAAGATGATTCCCGAGGCAATAGCTGTCGCTGCCAACACACAGATTACAAGAAGTATTCCTTTTCTGCGCTCACTTCGTATTGTTGCATCATCTTTTATGCCTGTACCATTTTTGGCATCGGCCTTTTTTTCTTCACCCTTATGCTTTTCTCCCATAAGCTTTTTATCAAGAAAACTAATAAGATTTCCCATAAACCGCACAGGATGCGGCATCCAGTATGGATCACCAAACAAACAGTCAAGCAAAAAACCGCTGACAAATGCCAGCATATGTAATGTTATTGTCATTTGTCTTTTTCCTCTGCCTCTTCCATTGCAATTGGTGTCAGTTTTTCTAACTGCACATTGTTGTTTTTTATCGACAGCTCAATTTCATAGCCCTGACCATTTTTTACCTGATAGTCATAATAATCACCGCCTGTAAGACTGCTCATTATAGCCATGATCGTACCGCCGTGAACAATACAGACTGCACTTTTTTGTTTATAATCTTCCATACATTCTATACACCATTCAAGTCCTGCCATTGATCTTTTCACAAATTCATCACGGCTTTCTCCACCAGGAAATGCAGTCACACCGCCGCTATCTATCCAGCGCTGATAATCAGGATCTCCATTTAAATCCTGATAATTTTTTCCTTCAAAGCGTCCAAAGTCAATTTCCTTCCATTCAGGAAGTAAAATAGCTCTTGTATCCGGATACAAAATATCCTTTGTCTGAAGGCATCGAAGCATTGGACTTGAGAAAATAAGAAGATTATCTTTTTCTTTTGGATATCTTCCAGCTTCATTATAAAAAATAATCTGCTCTCCTCCTTCATTTGATAATGGCTCCCTTGTTTTTTCAAAATAAGCGTGACGGTTTGGATTAAGATAGGCGTGACGCTTGTTGGACTTCGTGGCCCCATGGCGGATAATATAAAGTGTGATTGTCATTTCAGCCGCTGTCCCAGTCCACATAATATACGTTCCACCCTTTCTGCCTGCTTTGCAAGCTCTATCATAAGCCGCCCTGTCTGCTCACGCCAGATGCGCTCTTGCTTTTTTATCGGCACAATACCGTTTCCAAGTTCATCACAAATTACAATTGCATCAGGATTACTCTTAATCCAAGAAAGAATTGTCGTCTGTATTTTCTCTTCCTCCATACCTTCATCTAATAAATCCCTAACCCACAGATGAAGATGATTTAAAATTAATACATCACATTCTGTTTCTAAAAGCATTTTTTTATAATGTGGATCTGCGCAGTCAATCACCTTTACAAAAAGCTTCTCTGTCTTTTGATTTTCGTTGTATCTACGCTTCACATATTCAAGCTTTCCTTGTGCGAAACCGCCTATATATAGTTCCATGAAAATGTCCTTTCTTATAAGCAGGCAATTGCCGCCATAACCATCAGCGCACCCTCACACAGTGTTACAAAATATCCGGCGAGATCACCTGTGATGCCGCCAAATTCCTTTTTGCTCTTATAATAGTAATAGCCAAACACTGCCAAAGCACATATAAGCTGCATAATACCTGCCTTTGGATTCATCAAAATTTGCCATAATACGCAAAACGCTAACTCTGCATACAGGCTTCTCTTTACTATTTTCTCCTGTGCCGCATCTGCAAACATATACAGCGTTCCTTCTTTTTTTGCACACGGAAACGAGACAACTGCAATTGCACTAAAAATACGTGACAAAAAATATGAACCGCAAAATGATGCCATAACTGAGTAATTTTTAATCTCAGAATATGCACCTGCTGCTATCAGCACATAAAGAACAGTCATAATCACGGCAAATGCACCAATATGAGAATCCTTTAAGATTTCTAGCTTTTTCTCGCGGCTTCCATAAGAATGAAGCGCATCCATCGTATCCATATAGCCATCCATATGAATACCGCCTGTCACCAAAAGAATGATTGCCAGGCCAACAAATGCAAAACACATTTTTCCAATGCCAAATTGCTGGCAAAAAAGCCACCAGCACCATGATAACAGTCCTATTACAATTCCAACAAGAGGAAAGAAACACATTGAATAGCGCATATCTTCTTCCTTCCACTCAAACTGCACCATAGGAATTTTGGAATACATAGAAAAAGCAATTGCAATTGATTTTCCAATTTTTTTAAATAGATTCATTTTGTAATCCTCTGTCAATTATTCTATTTTTATGATCATCTTACTTTTTCCATATGACAGGGCAGCCCGCCACAACTTCTGTGACCTCATCTGCCCACGCAGCAAGTTCAATATTTATGCGCGCCAGTGCACGTATATAAGCCATTGTAGATTCATCATATGTGATTCCATCGTCAAACACATTGTTTGTCACGATGACAAGCTCACGCACTGACTGTGACAGCACTTTTAATCCAGACACAACACGCCTTACAACTTCGTCCTCGCTTCGCTGTCCATTTTCATCGAACATTTCATTAGCAGTAAGATTAGACACACATTCAACAAGTGCTACATATGACATCTTATCACTGTCTTTAAATTTTTTCAATGCCTGTTCAATCTGCACCGTCTGCTCTGATGTAATAAACCCTTTTCCTGCACGCAGCCTTCTATGGCGCTCTACCCTTTTTTTGCCTTCTTCTCCATATACCTGCATCGTGGCAATATAATAGCGACTTCTGATATTTTCAAACTCAGACAGCAATGACTCTGCATAGGCTGATTTTCCGCTGCCGCTTCCGCCTGTTACAAGATAAATCATTTTATTTGCCTTTCCTTTTTAACTAAGACGTTCATATGGTGCCATCTCCAGACGTGAAAAATCTGTACGACCATTATATACTGACATTGCAAGATCAAGAAGCGAAAATACCATGACTGCACCTGTTCCTTCGCCAAGCGCCAGATCTCCATGGATGACTGGCTTGATCCCTATTTCTTTTAAAATTGCCTTTGCCGCCGGTTCTTTTCCCAGATGAGATGCTATCATAAAATGCTCTGTACCAGGAATAATACGCTTTGCAAGAAGTGCTGCTGCACCGCTTATTAGACCGTCCAAAACAATAGGCACATGATACATTGCACCTCCTATAAAAACTCCTGTCAAACCTGCAATATCAAAGCCGCCAACAGTCTGAAGCACAGTAAATGCATCTGCCTTATATAGATCGTATCTGTCAATTGCCTCTTGAATGACCTGTTTTTTTCTGCTTAGCCCCTTGTCGTTTAATCCAGCTCCTCTTCCTGCCGTCTCACTGGCTAACCTATGAAGAAGTGCCGCTGTCACTGCACTGCTTGTTGTCGTATTTCCTATACCCATCTCTCCTGTTGCGAGTATCTGATAGCCATTTTCCTTACACTGCTTTACAAGGCGCACGCCTGTATCAATCGCATCTAATGTCTCTTTTTCTGTCATGGCAGGCTCTTTTGCAAAGTTTCGCGTACCACAGGCAATTTTTTCATCTAACACACCATCTATTTTACATGAAGCTGCTATTCCAATATCTACTGGAATAACATCTGTATGTGATGCTGATGCCATACGGCAAACGCTCGATTCACGCCTTCCCATTGACTGTGCAACGGCAAGCGTAACTTCCTGCCCTGACTGACTGATGCCTTCCCTAACAATGCCATTATCAGCGCACATCACAATAACTGCCCTCTTAGAAATACATACATTGGTGCTATCCTCTATAGCACCAATCTGTGATATAACATGCTCGAACCAGCCTAGCCCGTCAAGCGGCTTTGCCACTCCATCCCAGTTTGCTTTTACCGCATCATACATTGATTGATCCGGCGGTGTAATTTTATATTTTTCTCTTAAAAACTTAATTGCTTCCATATATAGATGACTTTAATCCTTTCTTTCAGCGCAAGTTAAATTTTTGCTTCCCGTAAAATTCTGTATACAAAATCCATGTCCATATGCTGGCGAATGGTGTCTGCCAATAAATCATATTGTGACTCCTGAAACTTTTTATAATCAAAGCCACTCTGCAGTGCCTCTAATGTCACATTCTTTTTGTCTGCAAGCATCTTTACAAGCTTCCATGCAAGATCGCCTTCATCAAACAGACCATGAACATAGCTGCCGCACACCATACCATTCTCGCTGCATACCACAGTTGGAAGATCACTAGATGGCTGCTTTGGGGACTGACCTACTTTTTTCTCTTTTGAGCTTGAAGCATTGACGGCTATTGACTTTCCCATATGAATCTCATAGCCCTCATATGGACTGCCATTTAAGCAAGACCAGACTCCACTCAAATGATCAATTGTTCCTGTCACCTGTAATCTCGTCTTTTCTTTTGTGAGAGTCGTCTGAATCGGAAGAAGTCCCATTCCCGGCGCATCCATTCCCTGCTCGATGCCAAATGGATCAGCAATCGACTCGCCCAGCATCTGAAATCCTCCGCATATACCAATCACCGGTGTCGTTTTTGAAAGCTTTTTAACTGCTGCCTCTATTCCGCTTTGACGCATCCACAAAAGATCACCGACTGTATTTTTGCTTCCTGGAAGGAAAATGCAGTCTGGTGTTTCTAGCTCTCTTACATTATGTACGTAGCGCACGCTTACTCCCGAAAGTTGCTCAAACACATCAAAATCGGTATAATTTGACATTCGCGGAAGACGAATTACTGCAAGATCAATCAGTCCCTTTTGGCTTTGCTCTAGCTTTTCACTTAGGCTGTCTTCCTCTTCGATTGCCACCTTCATATATGGAATGACGCCTGCTACCGGCACATGACCACGCTCTTCAAGCATCACAATTCCTGGAGCTAAAATTGTCTTATCTCCTCTGAATTTATTTATAATAAGACCCTTTACTAGCTCTTTTTCATCTGGCTCAAGAAGCATAAGAGTACCAAGAAGCTGAGCAAACACTCCGCCTCTGTCGATATCACCAGCTAAAAGCACAGGTGCACCTACAAGCTTTGCTAAACCCATGTTGACTATATCATCTGCCTTTAAATTAATCTCAGCCGGACTTCCTGCACCCTCGATTACGATGATATCTGCCTGTTCCTCTAGCTTCTTAAAAGCATGAATAATATCAGGAATCAGTTGCTTTTTGTAGGCAAAATATTTTCGTGCCGGCATATTGGAGACTGGCTTTCCATTTACAATCACCTGTGACCCCATGTCACTTACTGGCTTTAATAAAATTGGATTCATATAAACGGATGGCTCTATCCCTGCTGCTCTTGCCTGAACTACCTGAGCACGTCCCATCTCAAAGCCATCCTTTGTAATAAAGGAGTTTAATGCCATGTTTTGTGACTTAAACGGTGCCACCCGATAGCCATCCTGCTTAAAAATACGGCAAAGTCCTGCCGCAAGCAGACTTTTTCCCGCATTTGACATCGTGCCTTGAATCATAATTACTTTTGACATGCATTATTCCTCCGTTTTTTTTTGCTGTTTTCTACTTAAATGAATAATTTACACTCAATATCATTTATTGTATCGCATATGAAAAACAATTACAAGTGGAAGGCAAAAAATAATACAATAAGGGCAGACCTTAATTAGGTCTACCCTTAATACAAGAGCTATATAGTTGTCATTATTACGTAAATGGTGATGAGACACATGCACTTTACTCGAGATTCGTATATCCCATCAAGCTTTCGTCGACTGCCCTCGCTGCTTCTCTGCCCTCGCGGATCGCCCATACAACAAGCGATTGTCCACGGTGCATATCACCTGCTGTAAATACGCCCGGCTCAGAGGTTTCATATGAATCTGGTGCTGTCTTTACATTTGTTCTTGGTGTCAGCTCTACTCCAAATGCATCTGATACATAGCTCTGGCAGCCAAGGAAGCCCGCTGCGATCAGTACTAGCTCGGCTTCGAGTGCAAATTCACTACCCTCTACAGGCACCATCATCATGCGTCCTGTTGCTTCATCCTTTTTTGATTCGAGTTTCACGCAGATCAGTCCGCAAAGCTTTCCGTCTGCATCTTTTACAAACTCCTTTACGGTTGTCTTGTAAATACGAGGATCTGAACCAAATACGGCAATTGCTTCTTCCTGACCATAATCTGTCTTGCAGACCCTTGGCCACTCTGGCCACGGATTATTTGCGGCACGTGTGAGCGGCGG
>OGOL01000478.1_pt1 | contig 44855 bp, 41 predicted proteins | sample 1552641 | NCBI WGS metagenome assembly OGOL01 (sample SAMEA2580140, study PRJEB22360) | human gut metagenome | biome: human gut; feature: human-associated habitat; material: faeces | place: Denmark | collected 2008/2010 | reverse complement strand
CTTGCATGTGTTAAGCACGCCGCCAGCGTTCGTCCTGAGCCAGGATCAAACTCTCAATAAAATGGTATCAACACAGACCTAAGTCTGAGCTAATCTTTATCGAGCTATTTGTCATAGCTTAAAACTTTTTATCCTTACTTCAGACCGTAATTGACTTAACCGGTCCTCCGCAAGCTCTGTGCATTTCGCACAGTTTTTCATCTGGTGCTTGTCAAAGTTTCGTTGTTTAATTTACAAGGTGCACGCTCCATTCGCGGAACAGATGTTATCTTAGCACGTGGGTCAGCGTTTGTCAACAGTTAATTTTACTTTTTTCGACATTTTTCTTCTCAGGCTCTTTACAAGCATTCCAAAAAGTCAGTGCTGCCAACGGTTTGCGGGCATTCTGTCAAGAACAGAATGCCCGCATTTTTCCGTATTCATTCATTTACGCCGTATTTCGGCCGATCAAGGCGTCATAGCGCATCAACAGAAGCGCGACCTGCGCGCGGCTGATGGCCTGCGTCGGATACCAGACGCACTCCTTCTCGGTGATGAGCCCATTGTTCCACGCCCAGGTCACGGCATCCCTGCCGCTCTCCGACACTTTTGGCGCATAGGGATAGTCGTCGAGCGTACCCGTGACCGAAGGCTCGCCCGCGAGGCGGTAGAGCACGATGATCGCCTGCTCGCAGGACAAAAAGCCGCTGGGGTCAAACGCTCCGCCGTTGCCGCCCATGAGGCCCTTGCCGACCATCCACTTGACATATTCGTAATACCATTCGTCGCCCGTGAGGTCACTGAACTCCGCATCCTCCTCCGTCGGCGTGCCGCCGGCAAAACGGTACATGATGACAGCGAACTGCGATCTCTCCACACCATACTCCGGCTGGAAGAGATGCTGCGTGTCGTCGCCGCTCATCACGCCGGTGGAGACAACATAGTTGACCGCGTTGGCGTACCACGCGTCGGGTGCGACATCGGTATAGGTGTAAGTCGTCTGCGGGCCGTCCGCCGTGACGGTGATGTCGACACCGCCGTTTTCATTGGCGGTCATCGTGCCAAGCTCTGTGCGCACGTCGTTTCCGGTCGTGTTCGTATTGTCGAACGTGTCCGTCTGCACGTCCTGCGTTTCGTCCTGTTTATCATCCTGTGATGCATCCTTATTCCCACAGCCCCGCACCATCAGCACGATCACAAGCAACAGCACGACGAGGATGGGGATGAGCAATTTCTTCTGCATGAGCTCCTCCTGTTCTGACGAACATTTTGATTCTGTAAAACATATTATTATATGTTAGCATACCACCGGAAGCGTTGCAAGGCTTTTCCCCATTGTTCACAAAACGTGCACATTCTATCGCGCTCACCTCTTCCTGCCCACGGCATAGAATGAAACGCAGGAGTTTTCCTGCCCCGAGCTTAAAAGGAGGGTATTTTCGATGAATCGTTTTCAGAATTCGTGCGGCTGTGCAGACCGCTGCCCGCCGCCCTGCCCCGCGCCGTTTCCTCCGCCGCCGTTCCCGCCTCAGTATGTGCTGGGGCCGACGGGGCCGCAGGGCGTGCAGGGCATTCAGGGTGTTCCCGGCCCGATCGGGCCGACGGGGCCGCAGGGTGTACAGGGCCTTCAAGGCGTCCCCGGTGCGCCGGGCGCCATTGGGCCTACCGGACCTCAAGGTCAGACGGGTGCCACAGGCGCCGCAGGCCCGCAGGGACCGCAGGGCATTCAAGGCGTAGCCGGAGCCGCCGGCGCGGTTGGCGCAACCGGACCGACAGGCCCCATCGGCCCACAGGGTATTGCGGGTGCAGCAGGCGCAGTCGGTCCGACCGGCGCAACGGGTCCCACCGGCCCGACCGGTCCCACAGGTCCTACGGGTCCGACTGGACCGAGTGATACGCGCGCGGCGGCAGCTGTTGCCGATGCGACAAGCGTAGAGGACGTCGTCGAGCAGTTCAACGCGCTGCTGGCAAATCTCCGCGCAGCGGGTCTCCTCTCGACCTGAGCAATAAGCGGTGCGGCGCAAGCCGCACCGCGATACATATATAAAAGGAGGAATCATCATTTCCTACCGCGTCTGCGTTTACGCCATCTGCAAAAACGAGTCGCAGTTTGTCGAGCGCTTCATGGACTCGATGTCCGAGGCGGACGACATCTGCGTGCTCGACACGGGGTCAACGGACGATACGGTCGAAAAACTCAGAGCCCGCGGCGCGCACGTCGAGCAGAAGGTTATTTCGCCGTGGCGCTTCGATGTCGCGCGCAGCGAATCGCTGAAGCTCATCCCAAAGGACGCCGATATTTGCTGCTGCATCGACCTCGACGAGCAGTTTCAGCCCGGCTGGCGCGAAAAGCTCGAGCGCGCGTGGCAGCCGGACACGACACGTGCCCGCTACCGCTACACGTGGAGCTTTCTGCCCGATGGGCGCGAGGGCTGCGTCTTCTGGACGGACAAAATTCACAAAAACGGCTGCTACCGCTGGGTAAATCCGGTGCACGAGGTTCTTCAATATCTGGGCGAGGGCGGCGAGCGCTTTGTCGACGCCGAGGGCGTGCAGCTCGACCACCACCCCGACCCGAGCAAATCGCGCGGGCAGTATCTTCCACTTTTAGAGCTTGCCGTGCGGGAGGACCCGCAAAACGACCGCAACCGCCACTATTTAGGCCGCGAGTACATGTTCCGCGGCGATTGGGCGCGGGCGGTCTCGACCCTGAAGGCGCACCTCGCGATGCCGCAGGCCGTGTGGCGCGATGAGCGCTGCGCCTCGATGCGCTACATCGCGCGCTGTCTGCGTCGTTTGGAGCGCGAGGACGAAGCCGCGCTCTGGCTGCACCGCGCCATCGCGGAAGCGCCGCACCTGCGCGAGCCGTATCTGGAGTTTGCCGACCTGCTTTATCAGCAAAAGGACTGGTGCGGCGTCATTTTTATGGTAAACTGCGCGCTCACGATCACCGAGCGGCCGCGCACCTATATCTGCGAGCCGTTCGCGTGGGGCAGCTTCCCCTACGATCTGCTGAGCATCGCGTACTTTCACCTTTCGCAGTGGGAAAGCGCGCTGAAAAACGCGGAAAAAGCGTTTGCGCTTGCACCGGACGATGCGCGTTTGCAGGAAAACTGCGCACTGCTCAGGGCGAAAATTCAGAAAGAAAGCCGTATCTGATGGCTTTCATTTGATGGCTTTCTTCGGTTTTCAGTTGCTTTTTCTGTCGCCGTATGATAGATTATTAGAGATTATAAACCGAGGGGGCGCGGCAATGGAACTGTGCGAACGCTACTTACATTATATGAGCGCGCTGTGCGAGGGCACAATGCCCGCGCCGCCGGAGCTTGCGCTCACCGCCGATACCACTGAGGAGCGCGCCGCGCAGCTGCAAAGCGCGCTGAAAAGTATGAGCGTGCCGGACTTTGTGCGCCTGTGCGCCAAAAGCGCAGGCGACGAGCTGGACGAGGCGATATTCGACCATTTCAGCGAGGAGGATTTCTCCCGCGCACTGCTGCAAATGCTCACCGCCGCGGCAGAACCGGAGGAAGTCGAGGAAAAGCCGCCCGCAGCAGAAAGTACCCCCGATCCCGACGCGGGCAAGCACGCGTTCGAGGTCTTCTGCGACTGCGTGGAGCTCGACGAGCAGCTCGTCGCGTACCTCATCGACATTTTGAAGCGCGGCGACAAGGCCGCGTTCTACAAGCTCTCGCAGGTCACGACGCAGCTGGACCTCGACCCGCGCGAATTTCTCTACTGGCTCGCCCATCGCGAGGACTACGGCACGGACGATGAGCGCGCCTGCGCGGCCATCATGGACGCGTGCTTCGCGCGCCTCTCTGAAGAAAAGCAGGGCGAGCTTCTGGGGGCACTGCTCTCAGGCGATCAGAAGACGTTCGAACTCTTCCGCACCGAAGCGCCCGAGCTGCGGCACCTGCCTGCCGCGACCTATGAATGGTACAGTAAAAACTATCTGGACCGCGACTATCCGCTGCGGTTTATTCTAATGTGCAACGGCGTCGAATTTCCCGACACGCCGGAGGAGGACAAATGAACAGAGATGAAATGTACCTGTCGCTCGGCGTGAGCGACAAAGTGCTTCAATTCGGCGAGGCCGTTTTAGACGAGCTCAAACCCCGCTTTGCCGGAATCGAAGAGATCGCTGAGCTCAATCAGGCGAAAGTCATCGGCGCGATGCAGAAAAACCGCGTGAACGCGACACACTTCGCCGCCTCAACCGGCTACGGCTACGATGACGAGGGGCGCGACAATTTGGAGCGCGTCTACGCGAGCGCCTTCCACACCGAGGCCGCGCTCGTCCGCCCGCAGATCACCTGCGGCACACACGCGCTGGCCATCGCGCTGTCCGCCAACCTGCTGCCGGGCGACGAGATGCTCGCTATCTCCGGCAAGCCCTACGATACGCTTGAGGAGGTCATCGGTCTTCGCGAAAGCCCATGCTCGCTCAAGGAGTACGGCGTCAGCTATGCGCAGGTCGACCTGCGCGAAGACGGCAGCTTTGACTTCCCCGCCATCGAGCGCGCGCTGAACGATAAGACGAAGCTCATCCACATCCAGCGCTCCAAGGGCTACTGCCCGCGCCCGACGATCTCGGTCGACGCCATCGGCGAGGCCATCGCGTTCTGCAAAAAGCTGCGCCCCGACGTCGTCGTCATGGTCGACAACTGCTACGGCGAATTTGTCGAGGCGAACGAGCCGAGCGACTTCGGCGCAGATATGATCGTCGGCAGCCTCATCAAAAACCCCGGCGGCGGCCTTGCCCCCATCGGCGGCTACATCTGCGGCACGCAGAAGTGCATCGACCGCTGCGCCTACCGTCTCTCTGCTCCTGGACTTGGACAGGAGGTCGGCGCGAACCTCGGATTGATGCCTGCGCTGTATCAGGGCTTCTTCCTCGCCCCCAGCGTCGTCTCCGGCGCGGTCAAGGGCGCGGTGTTCGTCGCCGCGTGCTATGAAAAGCTCGGCTTCACCGTCGTTCCGTCGTCGAAAGAGGCGCGTCACGACATCATCCAGTGCGTCGAGCTCGGCTCTCCCGAGGGCATGGTTCCGGATCAAGATTCCCATGGCCGCCTTCTGCAAGGGCATCCAGTCCGCCGCTGCGGTCGACAGCTATGTCGACCCTGTCCCCGCGCCGATGCCCGGCTACGACTCCGACGTCATCATGGCGGCGGGCGCGTTCGTGCAGGGCAGCTCCATCGAGCTCTCGGCCGACGGCCCCGTGCGCGAGCCCTACGCCGTCTACTATCAAGGCGGTCTCACCTGGTACCACGCCAAGCTCGGCGTGCTGCTCTCGCTGCAGAAGATGCTCGACGCCGGACTCATCACCCTGCCGTAACGAAAATTTCCCCTTCCGTAAAGGATACCGCTTTTTTATGCTCATCCGTAGAACACCCGCAACCAACCGGCACTTCCGCCGCCGTCCGCCCCCGCGTACCGCTGTTTTTACTATCTAAAAAATAACAGTACAAAGGAGTTTAACAATTCAATATGTGGTTCTGGCTTTCTCTGATCGCGCTGCTCTGCTGGAGCGGCAGCGACCTGTTTTCCAAGATTGGCTGTCAGGGGGAGGACGATCATCTCGCCCACCTCAAGATGGTCATTGCCGTCGGTACCGTGATGGGTCTTCACGCCGCGTTCGAAATTTTCGTCGGCGGCACGGAGATCAGCTGGTCTATTATCTGGACGTATCTGCCCGTATCGCTGCTGTACATCGGCTCGATGACGCTCGGCTATCTCGGCCTTCGCTACATTGAACTGTCCGTCTCGTCGCCGATCTGCAACTCGTCGGGCGCGCTCGTCGCCGTGATGACACTGCTGTTCGTCGGCGGTGAAGATTATTCCCCGCTCGCCCTCGGCGCGATCGTCCTCGTCTGCGTGGGCGCGATCGGCCTTGGCGTGGTGGACGCCACGGAAGACCCCGAGCTGCGCGCCGCCCGTCAGGCGGAGGGCAACCGCAAGTATTCCAAGAGCTTCCTGGCCCTCGCCCTGCCCGTCGCCTACTGCCTGCTCGACGCCGCCGGCACTTTCGCCGACAACCGCGTGCTCGAAACGCTGGACGAGAGCAGCGCAAACTGCGCCTACGAGCTGACGTTCCTGTTTGCCGCGGTGCTGTGCTTCATCTATGTGGTCTTCATCAAGAAGGATCGCCTGCTGCCCAAGCGCGAAGCGCCAAAGTACATCGGCGCCATCTGCGAAACGGCCGGTCAGTTTGCCTATATCTATGCCATCGCGGACACATCGCACCTTGCGATGTCCGCGCCGATCATCAGCTCCTACTGCGCAGCCAGTGTGCTGTGGAGCCGCCTCTTCCTGAAGGAAAAGCTCTCGTGGAAGCACTACGCGATGATCCTGCTCGTCGTCATCGGCATCGCCGTGATGGGTGTGTTCGATATTTGATTTTTATGCGCAAAAAAGGATCGTTCCCGCCAAGGCGGGAACGATCCTTTTTCCTTTTCAAGCCTTCTTGATGGGGTGGCGGATGACCGTCTTCCGTTTTTCCGCCGCGACGCGGCGCGGGTCGGAGAGATAGATCTCGTGGTGCAGGCGGACGTCGTTCAGGTCGTTTTCATACCCGTTTTCGCGCAGAAATGCGTCCATCCTCGCAACGGACTCCGGTTCATCATCGAACGAACCCACGTGCATGATCTGCACGCAGAGGCCCTCGTCAACGGTCAGAAATTCTGCTGCCGAACAGTCGAGCTTTTTCTTCTTTGCCGCCGCCTCGACCGCCCAGTCGAAGTCCGCTTTCGTGATGAAGTCCGGCAGGCGCAGGACAGAGATCCAACGAAAATCCGATTTTCGCCCATAGTCGACCGTCTCCGTGTCCGGCATCTGCCAGAAGCCCTCGAGCGGCGGCACGACATAGTCGAAAAAGCCTTCGATCTCGTGTCCCGCGCGCTTGCTCATCTTGAGCGTGTAGGCCACGGCGTAAAGTACACCGATGGCGCGCTGATACGCGCCATTTTCCTCGTTTGGGTCACCCCGCCCGCGCACGGCGATATAGTTTGCGCACGGCACGGTCACGATCTCCGGCTTTGCCTTCGGCAGGTAAAATTCCCTGTATTCTTTCTTGAAGTCAAAGGACATGGTCCTCTCCTTTTTCAGTCCAGTGGGATGTCCAGCACGTTCACACCGCGCTTGAAGGCGTATTCGATCGTCGAACGCGTCCCGCCGCGCGCGCCGTCGTTCACGGCGATCAGCAGGCCCGCATGGTCGACCATGTAGCGGTTGCGCCGCTGCATGCAGCCCGGCGTGTAGCTCTGCTGCACCATGGTCTCATAGTCGCAGCGAGCTAAAATGTCGCGGTAGCGGGATTTTTGCGCTTCGCCCCAGCCGTCCGCCTGCGAGGGACACGGGATGGCCGCCTCGAGCGTGATGTGCGGGTATGTGCTTTTCAGCGCCAGCACGGTTTCGGCAAAGTAGAGGTCACAGCCCTCGGCCATACCGCAGATGAAATGTTCCATCCCCTCGTGGATGGCGCTCTCCACCGCGGCGCGCAGCTTCGCCTTAAGGGCGATACAGCGAAGGTCGCTTTCATCTTCTCCCCACGGCAGCTTCCCCGGCCGGTGGCCGGTGAATGCGCAGGAACAGGGTCTCCCCCGCATGGACATCGCCTCCTCTCTTTTGCCATTATAGAACATTCGTTCGTCTTTGTAAAGCATTTTCCCTCTTGACAAACCGAAAATTTGTCGTATACTCAAGCTATCAACTGAATCACTTGTCTTCGAGGCGGGGTGAAACTCCCCACCGGCGGTTACAGTCCGCAAGCGGTATTTTTTTATCGCACGAACCGGTGAAATTCCGGTACCGACGGTCACAGTCCGGATGAGAGAAGATGTGCTGCGCGCGATCTACCACGCAATTTTCACGCTCTTTTGCGTCATGCACCTTGGAAGACTTGTTCTTTCAGGGGAAATGACAAAAAGGAGTGTATTTTTATGTCCGAATCCAATGCCAGCGCCATCTCCACCCCCCGCGCGGTCAGCCGCACCCACAAGCTCACGGTGACCGCCATGCTCTCGACCGTCGCATTTTTGCTGATGTTCATCGAGTTCCCGATCCCCGCGCTCATCCCCGCGTTCGTCAAGCTCGATATCTCTGACCTTCCAGAGCTTCTGGCGGCGTTCTCGCTCGGCCCCATCTACGGCGTGATCGTCACGCTGCTCAAGAACATGCTGTTCTCCGTGCTGCACGGCACGTCGTCCGCGTACGTCGGCGAGCTTTTCAACTTCATCATGGGCAGCGTCTTTTCCTTCACCGCGGGCTTCATCTATCAGCGCAAGAAGTCCCGCAAGAGTGCCCTCACCGGCGCGCTCGTCGGCGCGCTGCTGATGGCGGTGCTGTCTGTGCCCCTCAACTACTTTGTGGTCTACCCCGCCTACGTTGTGTGCTATCACCTGCCGCTTGAAGCCATCATCGGCATGTATCAGGCCATCCGTCCCTCGACCAACGGCCTTCTTGAGTGCCTGATGGTCTTCAATATGCCGTTCACCTTTGTCAAAGGCATGATCGATGTGGCGCTGTGCTTCCTCATCTACAAGCCGCTCTCCCCGCTGCTGCACAAATAATATCAGAAAGGAGCTGCACGTCCATGGCGCTCGACTGGGGCATTCTCCACTGGATCCAGAACAACATCACCTGCCCGTTTCTCGACGCCGTGGTCCCCAAGCTCACGATGCTCGGCAACGTCGGCATCATCTGGATCCTCGCCGGCGTTCTCCTGCTGTGCACAAAAAAATACCGCCGTCAGGGCGCGCTCGTGCTGATGGGACTCCTTGCGGGACTTCTCGTCGGAAATGTTGCGCTCAAGCATCTCGTCGCGCGCTCGCGGCCCTGCTGGCTCGATCCCTCCGTGCAGCTTTTGATCGCCACGCCGACGGACTACTCGTTCCCCTCGGGACACACGCTGTCCTCGACGATTGCCGCAACGATCCTGACGAAGACCGACCGGCGCTTCGGCTATGCCGCCATTTCTCTCGCGGTGCTCATCGCCCTGTCGCGGCTGTACCTGTACGTCCACTTCCCGAGCGACGTGTTTGCCGCAGCGCTGCTGGGTCTTCTGATCGGCGAGCTGACGTTCCGCTATGGCGGAAAGCTGCTCGACAAAATTTCCCGCAGGCAAAAGCAATAAAGAAACCCCGCACACCGTTTTTGAAACGGTGTGCGGGGTCTTTACATTTTGGGCATTTATACCTTTTTCGCCGCAAGGAACAAATTCGGCGGCGCGGGAAAGAGATTCTCCCGCTCCAGCACCGCGAACCCCGCGTCGGCGACCGACCGTTCGAGCGAGCGCATCGTGTCAAATGCAACGTAGGGGCGTTTGCCGGTCTTGTATTCGAACCACTTGCGCACTCGCTCGCGCGTGAGCCCCTCTCCCAGACAGTCCGATACCAGCAGCAGCGTTCCCTGCGGCTTCAAGAGCGCGCGGATGCGCGCAAGCGCCGCGCTCCGATCTTCGATGTAGAGCAGCACATTGCAGGCCAGCACCGCATTGAAAGATCCCTCTGCAAGGCAGCCGTCGAACAGGTCCGTCTGCGTGACGGTCACGTTCTCCACACCCTGCGCTTTGACTTTTTCCTGCGCGCGGCGCACCATTTCACCGGATACGTCGATCGCACGCACAGACTGCACCGAGGGCGCGACCGCAAACGTCACGATCCCCGTCCCGCAGGCAAAGTCCAGCACGGTATCCGTCGGCTTGAGATATTTTTTGAAGCACGCGGCTGTCTTTTCATAGGCCTCCGCGTAGTAGGTGCCGACCTGAGCGTCGTAATTCTGCGCACGGCCGTCCCAAAACTCGCTCACCGTCGGCATACCGTTTTCCTCTCTCTTTTTTCTCTTTTCGATCAGGCGTTTTGCTTTCCGCCCTTGAACACCATGTGAACGCCGTCGCTGCTGGTGAGATACGCCATCGGCCCGTAGGCCTTGATGCCGAACTCCAGCACATCGCCCACATGGACCTTGTCCTTCACGGCCTCGACGTCAAGGATCGTGTGGTCAGACGACGCGCCGATGACCTCGATGCCCTCCATGCGCGGGACAAGATCGAAGCAGTTACCGTAATCCACGCGGCCCATCGCGACAAGCGCACGGCGGCGGATGCCGCGATCCTCGTAGTGGCCGACCTCGCCGAAGGCGTTCACGCTCAACTCGCCGACCGGAAAGCTTGGCTTGTCGCGGCACTCGATGACCTCAGCCTTGATCGTCATGACGCCCGTTTCCAAAAAGTCGGGAGCGAAGTTGTCCGTCTCGCCGCGAAGCCCGATGTCGCCAAGGCGCAGCAGGTTGATGCGGTAGGGCATCGTGCCGTTCATCGCCATGTAGGCGGATGTCGACGCGCCGCCGCTGATGTAGTCAAGCTTGCGGCCGATCTCGCGCTCAATGTCGGACGCGAGGCTGACAAGGCCCTGCATGTTGCGCTTATTCGGCGTGACAGAGCCGTAGCAGCTCAAATTGACGCCCACGCCCGCAAGGCGCAGGTTCTTGAGCTCATGCTCGATCTCGAGCGCGGCATCAAGCGCATCCTCCTCGTTCCAAAAGCCTTCGCGCAGGTCGCCGAGATCCATCATCAGGATGACCTCGTGCACCTTGCCCTGCTTTTTGGCCTCTTCGTTCAGCGCACGCAGCACGATAATATCACTCTGCAGGCTGATGTCACACAGCTCCACCACGTCGGGGAGCTCGGAGAGCATCGGGATACGAATGAGCATCAGCGGCTTTTTGCAGATACCCGCCTCGCGGATCGCGCGCATCTGGCTGATGCGGGACGTGGCAATGAACTTCACGCCGCTCTCTTCATAAACGCGCACGATCTCCGGCAGCGACGACACAGCCTTGACGACGCCCGCGACCTCGATGAGCGAATCATGGCAGCGCTCTACGAGCGCTGCCAGATTTGCTGCCAATTTATCGAGATCGAATTCCACACAGGGATATTGATTCCGATTCATTGTCATGATTTTTTAATTCCTTTAGGTAGGGACCTTTCTGTTGGGTCGCTAACTGATTTACTGCGCGACTTTCTTGCTCTTCTTGAAGGGCTTGCCCGCAAGATCCTTGAGCGTCCAGCCGATCAGCACGCACAGCCAGTTGATGATGGGCATCAGCCAGTTGAAGATGGCCCAGGGACCGTAACCGCCGGCGCCCCAAGGAGCGATGTTCAGGGTGTCCTTAATGAACACACCACAGGTGTTCCAGGGGATCAGAGCGGAGGTAACGGTACCGGCGCTCTCGAGCGAAGAGGACAGAACTGCCGGGTGCACGCCCATCTTGTGATACTCCTCGGCATACATACGGCCGGGAACCACGATGGAGATGTACTGCTCGGGCATGGTGGCGTTGGAGAGAACGCAGGTCACTTCGGTCAGGCCAACGAGAGCCGCAGGGCCCTTGGCAAACTTCTTGAGGGCGTTGACGATGACCTCGAGCTGGTGGGTCTCCTCCATGATACCGCCGAACATCATGGCGATGATCGTCATGGAGACGGAGGACATCATACCCATGATACCGCCGCTTTCCAGGAGTCTTGTCATGGTGTAGCTCGTTTCGGGAGAAAGACTGGCTTCGAACATGGCGAGCGCTTCGTCGGAGAAGTAGTAGCCGTTCTTACCGTAATCGAAGATGGTTCCGAGCGTACAGGCACCGGGCTGGAAGATGAGGCCCAGGATGACACCGGCAACAATGCCGAGGGTGATGCCGGGGATCGCGGGAACCTTCAGGGCAACTGCCACGATAACGACGACCGGAGGCAGGAGCAGCAACGGGTTGATGTTGAAGATACCGCCCTCCGCGGCGTTCAGCGCGTTGGAGAACTCGATCACGCGGGACATATCCGCATCGCCGCCGTGATACTGCATCACACCGAGAACGCCGAAGAAGATCAGGGTGATGGCGTAGGTGATGCCGGTGGGCAGGATCATGGACTTGACGTGGGTGATAACGTCCGTACCGGCCATGGCGGGAGCGAGGTTCGTCGTATCGGACAGCGGGCTCATCTTATCGCCGAAGTAGGCACCGGAGAGGACCGCGCCGGCGGTCATGCCGGGACTCATGCCAAGGCCGAAGCCAATGCCCATCAGGGCAACGCCCATCGTGCCCATCGTGCCCCAGGACGTACCGGTGGCAAGAGAGGTGATGGAGCAAATGAGAACGCACGCGATGAAGAAGATCGCGGGCTTGAGGACTTTCAGGCCGTAGTAGATCATCGTCGGCACAACGCCAGCGTTGATCCATACGCCGATCAGGATACCGACGATGATCAGGATGCAGATGGACTGCAATGCTTTGTAGATGCCGTCCATCATGGACTTTTCAACTTCATCCCACTTATAGCCGAGATGCAGTGCCATGATTGCGGCAGCCATTACGCCGACAAACATAGGGACGTGCGGGTCAACACCGAAGATGATGATACCGACCGCGAGTGCCGCGATCAGGATCGCCAGCGTCAACAGGGCTTCCCACAGTTTGGGCATTCTTTTTTCCTTACTCATAGTGTTACCAACCTTTCGAAATTTTGAGGGTCGCTTCGCTATTTGTATGGATATCTATGCATTCATTTTAGCATGATTCCATAGCGATAGCAAGTGTTTTTGAATGGTGAACGCAGTTTTACGGTAATGCTCTTTCCTTCTTCAATTCTCGTGGTATCTACCGATGCAGGTTTTGGATCGCACTCCTCCTTTTAGATTTTACACTGGCACAACACAAGGGGTGAAATGCTGCTTGTAAAATGCAGAAAATACCTCTCTCCCCGGCCCGCCGATCCCCCATCGGCAGGCCGGGGATGAGGTCATGTATACTTCCGGCATGGCACGGGAAGGGAACCCGTGCCGCCGGCCTCGCAGGCAAGAAACGCGAGGTAGTATCCGAGATAATTACCAGCCGAGCTTGGTCATGGCCTCATCAACAGCCTTGATGACAATGTCGATCTCCTCTTCATTGACGATCAGCGGCGGGACAAAGCGCAGGACGTTGCCGTTGGTGTTGTTGATCAGGACGTTGCTGTCCTTGAAGCACAGGTCGACGACGGGCTGGCCGGAGGGCTTGTTGAGCTGGATGCCGTCGATCAGGCCGAGGCCGCGGATCTCGTTGACCGTCTCGGGATGGTTCTTCTCGATGATCTCGTGGGCCTGCTTGCGGAAATACTCGCCCATCTTGCGGGAGTTCTCGATGACGCCGTCGTTGATCATCACGTCGAGCGTGGTGGCAGCGAGTGCGCAGGCGAGAGGACCGCCGGCGAAGGTGGAGCCATGGGTGCCGGGCGTCAGGGTCTTGGCAGCCTCGCCGCGGGCGCAGACAGCGCCGATGGGCACGCCGGAGCCGAGAGCCTTGGCCATGGAGCAGGTATCGGGCTCAACGCCGTAGTTCTGATGCGCGAAGAGCTTGCCGGTACGGCCGGAGCCGACCTGGACCTCGTCGAACATGAGGAGGATGCCCTTCTCATCGCACAGGTCACGCAGGCCCTGCAGGAATTCCTGGGAAGCGGGACGCACGCCGCCCTCGCCCTGGACAGGCTCGGTCAGGATGGCGCAGACGTACTCGTCCATGATGTCCTTGACGGACTGGAGGTTGTTGAACTCAGCATAGCGGAAGCCGGAGGGCAGGGGCTCGAAGTAGCGGTGCACCGCATACTGGCCGGTGGCCGTGCAGGTCGCGAGGGTGCGGCCGTGGAAGGAGTTCTTCATCGTGATGACGACGAAGCGCTCGGGATGGCCGTGATCCTTGGCGTACTTGCGGGCGAGCTTGATCTGGCCTTCGTTGGCCTCAGCGCCGGAGTTGGCGAACAGCACCTTGTCGAAGCAGCTGTTCTCGACGATGAGCTTCGCGGTCTGGACGGCGGGCTCATTGTAGAAGTAGTTGGAGCAGTGCAGGATCGTGTGGGCGCGCTCTTCGAGGCACTTCACGATCGCGGGATGGCAGTGACCGAGACCGTTGACGGCGATACCGCCGATGAAGTCGAGGTACTTGTTGCCGTCCTTATCGAAGACGTAAGCGCCTTCGCCGCGCTCGATGGAAAGGGGCATACGGACGTGGTTGCCATAGAGATACTTGTCGCCGTTCTCGATGACTTCGGCGTTGGTCTTGAACTTTTCGATCATTATTATGTCCTCCTATAATAAAAGTTGGGTGTATGTTTTACCATTTGATGCCGACGCTCGGCTGTGCGGTGCCGATCGTCGTGCCGGTGCCCTCGTTCGTGAATGCCTCGTAGAGCACGGAGTGCGGCTTGCGGCCGTCGATGATGTTGACGCTCGTCACGCCCTCTTCGATGGCCTGCACGCAGCAGTCGACCTTCGGGATCATGCCGCCGGCGATCGTGCCCTTGTCCTTGAGCGCCTTGACATCCTCGATGTTCAGATAGCTGATGACGTCGCGGATCTTGATGTCGTTGCACAGGCCCTCGATATCGGTGAGGATCACGAGCTTTTCAGCGCCCAGCGCGGAAGCGAGCTTGCCCGCGGCGGTATCGCCGTTGATGTTGAAAGTGTGGCCCTGACCGTCGGTGCCGACGGGGGCAATGACGGGGATGTAACCCGCGTCGAGCATGGCGAAGATGGGCTTGGGATCGACATAGTCGATGTCGCCCACGTAGCCGTGGACCTCGTCGCGCTGGTGGCAGTGATAGATGTCACCGCTGACGCCGGAAAGACCGACCGCCTTGCCGCCGAGCTTGTTGATAAAGCCGACGAGCTCGGTGTTCACCTGGCCGACGAGCACCATCTCGACAACACGCATGATGTCGGCGGAGGTGTAGCGCAGACCCTCGATGAACTCGACGGGGATGTCGAGCTTTTCGAGCATCTTGTTGATGCCGGGGCCGCCGCCGTGGCTGAGCACGGGCTTCATGCCGAGGAGCTTGAGCAGCACCACGTCGTGCATGACGGCGTCCTTGAGTTCTTCGTTGATCATGGCGTTGCCGCCGTACTTGATGACGATGATCTTACCCTGATACTTCTGAAGGTAAGGCATTGCCTCCATCAGAGTTTCGACCTTGTTTGCGATATCGCTCATGGTGGAGCCTCCTTCAAAAATTAGGTGCGGTAGTCGCCGTTGATCTTGACGTAATCGTAAGTGAGGTCGCAGCCCCAGGCCTTGGCCTCGCCGTCGCCCTGATAGAAGCGGACGATGACGGTAATGTCATGCTCGGTGAGGACCTTCTTGGCGAGTTCTTCGCTGAAGTCCGCGCCGAAGCCGTCCTTCATGACCTGCACTTCGCCGGCAGCGCTCTTGATGATGCAGTCGGCACGGGTCGGGTCAACGTCAGCGCCCGAGTAACCGGCAGCGGCCATGATGCGGCCCCAGTTGGCGTCGCGGCCGAAGACGGCAGCCTTGAAGAGCATGGAGCCCGCAATGGACTTGGCGACCAGGCGCGCGTCGTGCTCGGTGGGCAGGCCGTAGGCCTCGACCTCGATGAGGTGGGTCGCGCCTTCACCGTCGGAAGCGACGCGGCGGGCCATATCGGTGCAGATGGCGAGCACGAGGTCGGCCATCGCCTTCTTGTCTTCTTCGGTCTTGATCTCAACGCCGGAAGCGCCGTTGGCGAGCAGGAAGATCGAGTCGTTCGTGGAGGTGTCGCCGTCGACGGTGCACATGTTGAAGCTCTTATCCACAGCCGCGGAGAGCATCTTCTGCAGGTCTGCGGGATCCGCCTTGGCGTCGGTCGTCACGTAGACGAGCATCGTCGCCATATTGGGGTGGATCATGCCAGAGCCCTTGGCCATCGCGCCGATCTTCACGGTGCCGGTGGAGAGCTGCAGCTCATAGGCGCACTCCTTGCGGACGGTATCGGTGGTCATGATGGCGTAGGCAGCCTCGGAGCCGTTCTCCTTGGCAAGCTTCGCGGGAATGATCTCGCGGATGCCCTGAAGCACCTTGTCGACCGGAAGTCTCTGGCCGATGACGCCGGTGGAGCAGACGAACACTTCGTCCTCGCCGAGGCCGAGCAGCTTTTCCGCCTCGCGCTCAACGGTGCGGGCGTCTTCGATGCCCTGCTTGCCGGTGGCGGCATTGGCATTGCCGGAGTTGATGACGACGGCGCGGGCCTTGCCCTTTTTCAGGATCTCGCGGTCAAGGATGACCGGAGCTGCGCAGAACTTGTTCGTGGTGAAGCAGGCCGCGCAGGAGCAAGGCAGGTCGGAGTAGAGAACAGCGACGTCGGGCTTCTTGTTCTCGCGCTTTTTGATGGCGGTGTAGACCGCGCCGGCGGTGAAGCCCTGCGGCGTGGTAACGCCGCCCTCGATCTTTTTCAGATTGGACATGTGGGGGGATCTCCTCTCTTAACGTTAGTTTAACAGCATTCTTGCCTAAATCGGGTCGAAACTCGTCGAACCGAAAATTACGGATACATCGGGGGCATCATGAGGCCGGTGGTCTCGGGCAGACCCATGATGAGGTTCATGTTCTGGATGGCCTGGCCGGCTGCGCCCTTGCCGATGTTGTCGATCACGGAGGAGACGATCAGGCGGTGGGTACGCGCGTCGAAGGTCGGGGTCATCTCGCAGAAGTTCGTGCCGTAGACCCACTTGGTCTGAACGGGCAGGCTCGCCGGGAAGACCTTGACGAAGGGCTCATCCTTGTAGAAGTCCTTGTAGAGCTCGTAAACTTCCTCGTTGGTGAAGTCTCTGTCGCAGGTGGCGTAGATGGTGACCTCGATACCGCGAACCTGGGGCAGGAGGTGCGGCTGGAAGTTGATGTACTGCCAGGTCTCGGGCTTCATCAGATCCTTACCGGTGATGTAGGCGATGTTCTGCTCGATCTCGGGCGTGTGGCGGTGGCCGCCGCCGAGGGCGTAAGCGCAGAAGTTGTTCTCCGCCTCAGTGAGGAGCTTGTTGAGGGCGGGACGGCGGCCTGCGCCGGTGTAGCCACTCTTGGCATCGATGACGATGGTGTTGTCAACGATGTGACCGGCCTTGAGCATGGGCTGGAGGCCGAGGGTGGAGGCGGTGGGATAGCAGCCGGGGTTGGCGATGAGCTTCTTGCCCTTGGCAAGGTCGCGCATGACCTCGGGGATGCAATAAACAGCGTCGTGGGTCATCTTGGCGTCGGGGTGCTTCTGGCCGTACCACTTCTCCCAGACGTCGACGTCGCGGAAGCGGATGTCAGCGCCGATATCGATGATGGCGCAGTCCTCAGCGAGCACGATCTCCGCCCACTTGGCCACGTCGCCAGAGGGGACCTGGATCATGATAACATCGCTCTTCTTCGCGGTCTCGCGGACGTTCTCTTCCGTGAGGTCCATGATGACCTGATCATAGAAGCCGCGCAGAGCGGGATGATGCGTGGAGATGGCATCGCCAACACCGTAAGTATCGAGCACGTTGACGAGCTCACCCTCGTGATGGTTGACCATCATGCGGAGCACTTCGCCGCAAACATAACCGGTAGCACCGATGCAGGAATAATGGATCATGTCTGTTTTCCTCCTTGTTGATTCGACATTTTGTCTGACAATTTTGTACTGCTTGGAAAATCCCGTGTGTAGGCATTGAATTTTCTTTGGTAATATTGTATAATCCAAAAGCAGTTTTGAAAAGCGAATATATTTTTATATGCGCATTCCAAAATGGAATCTTTGAGGTATTGTTGATTATTGAGGGCATTTATAATGAGTATTCGTAAATATATTGCCTATCTCCGCACTGTGGAGACCGGCAGCATCACCCAGGCGGCGAACGAATTGGGCTATACGCAGTCCGCCGTGAGCAAGATGATCTCCGACCTTGAGCAGGACTGGCAGGTCAAGCTCTTAACGCGCAACCACTCCGGCATCGAGATCTCCTCCGACGGCATGGTGCTCCTGCCCACGATCCGCGAGATCGTCAAGGACTATGAGGACCTCAACTTTGCCGTGTCCGAGCTGCACGGCGTGCAGTCCGGCACGCTGCGCCTCGGCTGCTTCACGAGCCTCGCCGTCAGCCTGCTGCCGGAAATTCTGAAGGACTTCCACCAGACGTACCCCAACATTCAGATCCAGCTGATGACTGGCGAGTATTATGAAATTTCCGAATGGCTGCGCCGCGGCGCGATCGACTGCGGCTTTCTTGCCATCCCCGCCTCCAACGACTTTGAGACGACGCCCATCCTGCACGACACGATGGTCGCCATTCTCCCAAAGGATCACCCGATGGCGGACGCGTCCGTCTTCCCGCTCGAGCAGCTGCCGCACGAGAACTTCGTGCGCCTGATGGAGATCGAAGACTACGAATTCAACCGCCTGCTCGACCAGTGCAATATCCACCCTGAGATCACCTATGATACAACAAGCGATTTTGCCCTCCTTTCCATGGTCGAAGCGGGACTCGGTGTGAGCATCGTCCACAGTCTGATGCTCAAGCCCGAGCGCTATCATGTCGCCGTGCTGCCGCTCAATGTCAAGCAGTCGCGCGAGATCGGCATTGCGGTCAAAAAGGGCTTCCTGCCCTCGACCATCACGCAGCTTTTCCTTCAGCACGTGATCGACTACACGCGCAGCATCGACGAGAACAGCGCCAGACGGTGATCGAACTGTCAATTTTGGGGAAAACTCGCCTTTCCAACCGCAGGTTGGAACAAACAGCCGTCGGTTCAACCACCGCGCCATTGTCAATCCTCCCCATGCCCCCTATACTGAGTCCATAACCGGTGATTCAAAGCCGCGGCTGCAGCACGGGGCAAGGAAGGACCAACATGTTACGATCGGCGATCAGGCGTTTGCACGCGATGTGCTGCCTGAATATGAGGGAAACGTCGGCGCCTGACTTCCCGTTCGACGCGGGACACCCGCTCATCGCGTTTCCAACGCTCACTTTACTATTATAATGCAGTGCAGGAGGATAGACAACTTGGAAGAATCGACAATGGGCGCGCGCATTCTGCGCCGCCGTAAAGAAAAAGGACTGACACAGGAGGCGCTGGCAAACAAGCTCGGTGTGAGCAATCAGGCCGTGTCAAAGTGGGAGGGCGATGTCTGCTGCCCTGACCTGCAGCTTTTGCCGCTGCTGGCCGACACGCTGAAGCTCAGCCTCGATGAGCTCTTTGGACGCGAAAGCATGGCAAAAACCGCCCAAAAAGCGGAAGCGGACAGCCAGATTTTGCCCATCGTGGCAGAGCTGCCGTGGGAGGATGACGACGCCATCCACGCCGTGCTCTTCCAGGGGCACCGGCTGCTCCCGCCGAAACAGGGGAGCCTGTTCCGCCACGACAAATACGACGAGATCCGCAAAACCGTCGAGCTGCACTTTTCCGGCACGGCGCAGGATATTTACAGCGACTTTTCCGTCGTCTGCACCGATTCGACGATCTCCGGCAGCGTCAGAGCCGGTGACGGCGTGACCTGCACCGACGTTGGCGGCGACGTGACCGCGGGCGATGACGTGACCTGCGGCAATGTCGGCGGCAATGTGCAGGCGGGCGACAGTGTGCACTGCACCGGCGACGTGCAGGGCAATGTCCGCGCGAGCGACAGCGTCACCTGCGGCAATGTCGGCGGCGACGTGTCCGCAAACGACAGCGTCCGCTGCGGCGAGGTCAAGGGCAACGTCCGCGCAAGCGACAACGTCACCTGCGGCGACATCAGCGGCAGCGTGAGCGCCGAGCGCGTGCGTTGCACCAAAGCCGGCGGCGAAGTGCAGGAGAGCTTTACTTTCACCAAGAAGGGCAAGAGCTTTTCCTTTCCTCTCCGATAAAACCGTAAAAGCGCGGCCTTAAGAGGTCGCGCTTTTTTCCTTGTCATCGCGGCGGGTTTGTGTTACCATAACATTGACAAAGGAAAAGGTGGGAAAATCATGGAAAATACCTTCAAGAGTTCCGTCTTCGGCGGCTTCAACCGCGATGACGTCATCCGTTATATCGAAAAAACCTCGCTCGAGAGCAAGCAGCAGATCGAAGCGCTCGAGCAGGAGAGCGACGGCCTCTGCCGCGAGAACGCGGAGCTGCGCGACAAGCTCGCCGCCGCCGAGTGCGAGCGTGACAAGCTCGCCGAGTCCTATTCGACCGCGTCCAGCGCGCAGGACGCGCTCAAAAAGGGTCTGACCGCCGCGCAGGAGACGATCTCCGAGCTGCACGCGCAGATCGAGGAGGGCGCGCAGAAGCTCGCGAGCGCCAAGGCCGACTGCGACCGCCAGCTGAAAGCCAAAGAGGAGGCTGCCGAGCAGCGCATCGCCGAGCTGGAAGCGCAGCACGCCGAACGCCTTTCCGCCGCCGAGCAGGAGCGCAAGCGCCTTTTAAGCGAGCTTGACGAGCTCCGCCCGCAGGTCGAGGAATACGGCCGCGTCAAGGCTCACATCGCCGACATTGAGCTCTCCGCCCGTGAGCGCGCCGACGCGCTCGACGCCGCCACGCGGGAGCGTTTGCAGGCGATGATCGCGGCATGCAGAGGGCACTGCGAGCAGGTGCTCTCGACGCTCGGCGCGACTTGCGAGAGCGTGTCGAACGAGCTCAAGCGCGCGGACGCTGCCGTCGCGCAGCTGCCCGAGGCGTTCACCACACTGGAGGGCCAGCTCGACGAGCTCAAAAAGCTGCAGCAGTGACAAGATAGCAAAAAAAGAAGTGCGTTCCCGTTAGGAACGCACTTCTTTTTATGCTAATTCGCTGTACTGATCAAAGATATCTGCAAATTCGTCCAGATGCTCGCGCAGATCGTCGGACGCTTCGGTGCGGAAGTAGAGTACCTCTCCCCCGCGGCGCAGAATAAGGAACTGGCTGACTTCGTCCGGTTCATTGGGAAGCCGGGTATTTGGTTTGATAAATTCTGCGTAGTACGCTTCGTCAAAGCCGTCGATGGAAAGCGTCTGCGCGCCGCTGCCCATAAAATAGTCCCGCAGCTCATGTGTCAAGGGCGTTGCCAGCGTTGAAATGCGCGGGGCGTAGAAGTCCACTTCTGTGCTCAGCTGCTCCCAGCCGTCGATCATTCCCGCATACGGTGTTTCGCCGACGGAGTACACATACCCGCCGAGCGGGGTGGAAAGATCTCGCTGATCGCACCAGTCGAACGGATTGCCGCCGAGCTCTTCGGCGCGAAGATAGGGCAGCGTCGGCTCATCATAGTCATCGCCGTACTTGCTGTATCCCCCTTTTCCGAAGAGCACCGCGACCATCAGCACAACGACAATAAGCGAGAGCGCGCGGTCTACCCCCGCCCAGCGGTTGCGCGGCATCTGCTCCACATATTCGCAGTCCTCCATCGCGCGCTTGAGCGTGCGCATCTCTTTCCTCTCCTGCGCGCCGCTGAACATACCGATGATGCTGCCAAGGAGTAGCGAAACACCTTGAATCACATCATTCTTCGGCATCGTGAGCAGCGACAGCAGCGGGATACTCCACGCGTAAAACACAAGAAAAATGAGCCCCGCGTCCATCAGCAGATAGACCAGCGGCAGAAAATAGCTGCGGTGCAGCTTTTTGCACAGTCTGCGGTAGCCATAGGAGTCCGTACAGTCCTTCGGCGTTGGGACATGCGCGGTTTTTTCACCGCGCCAGATATAGAAGATGCCGTCCTTCGTCCGGCAGACGCACTCCCAGCCCAGGCGGGCACGCTTTTCGCGCAACAGCTCGTCGGGGTCGTCATCGTCCGCGGCGGGTTCCAGGTGATAGCGGCAGTCGCGCGGCTCGCCGATCACAAAATCGTCGTAGCGGAGTAGGAGCTTCCCCTCCGCCGCGCGCTCAGAAAGCCACTGCTCGATGCCGCGCGGGTCATAGGCGCTGGGCACAAAGCGGATGCTCTTCGTCTCGGGCTCATTCTCTTCGTTCGGCACAGTCCCTCCGCTCTCCGGAAGCTCTGTTGTCTCGCGCAGGTTTTCGTCCATTCGCGCTCCCTCCTCTCTTCTCTCTATGGCAAAGTATAAAGAAGCGAGGAGGATTTTTCAAGCAAGTTCAGCGAGCATTGACAAAAATCGCGCGCAAGTTTATTGTTACATCGCAAAAAAGGAAGGAAATTCCTGCCTTTTTTCGTTTCACAGCAAAATCGGCTGAATTTGTCTTCCCTCCAGCGCCGCCTCGGCCGTCGGGATAATTTTGCGGAAGTCCGCGATCAGCGACGTGGGCTTCGCCTCGGCGTTGTCCTGCCCGAAGGGGACAAAATAGTAGTTCTTGCGGTTCAGCAGCACCGCGATGTTCGGCGCGCTCGCGGATAAGCCGTCATTCGTCGCAATGGCAAGCACAACGGGCTTGCCGTTGCGCAGGTGCCCCTTCGCCGCCATCGTCACCGCGCCGTCCGTGATGCCGTGGGCGAGCTTGGCAAGCGTGTTTCCCGTGCAGGGCGCGATGACGAGCACCTCCATCGCGCCCTGCGGGCCGAGGGGCTCGGCTTCGACGATATTGCGCACGGCCTTCCGCCCCGCCAGCGCCTCCACTCGGGTGACGAAGTCCTCCGCCGTGCCGAAGCGCGTGGAATACTTCGCCGCATTTTCCGACAAGATTGGCACAATCTCGTGCTCGCGCGCGATGTCCTCGTAGAGTTTCAGCAGCTCGGGATGGTTGCAGAACGAGCCGCAAAAGGCAAATCCGATCTTCATGCTTCCTCCTTGATGAGTCGACATAATGTCTTTTTGATGGCGCGCGCCGCCGTCTCTGGCGCGACGCGCCCGGGCAGTCCCCCTGCCTTGAGATACGAAAGGCGCAGCGTTTCGACCGCGTCCATGTCAAAGCCGCTCGCGCTCGCAAGCTCGATGAGCAGGCAGTCCGGCGGCAGTTCGGCAAGGAGAGCTTCGTCCAATACCTGATGCGGCACGGTGTTGAACACCACGCGGAATTCCCCCAGCGTGCCGGAGAGGCGGTTCGTGTGCAGCGGCGCGTAGCCGAACGCGTCGATCCACGCAAGGTCCGACCGCTTGCGCGCGCTGACGCTGACCTTCGCTCCCAGCGCGCTCAGATCGTGCGCGAGCACCTTTCCGATGCGGCCAAAGCCGAGCACGAGGCATGGCGTGCCGTGCAGCGTGACACTCGTGTGCTTCATCGCCGCCTCGATAGCCCCCTCCGCCGTCGGGATCGCGTTGCGCACGCTCAGCTCTTCCGAGGCAAAGTAGTCCGTGATCGTAAGCCCCAACGACTGCGCGAGCGTTGACGCGTCGTTTCCCACATTGCCCGCGAAAATGCGGTGCTCGCGCCGCAGCGAGCGCAGCAGGCTCTCCATCGTGAGCTCCGTGCCACTCAAATAGCCGTTTTTCTCCGCCGGCAGCGGCAGGACGATAATGTCCGCTTTCAGCGCGTCGCACAGCGCCAGCGGCTTTGGCGCACCGGTCAGCTCCCACGAGCAGACGTCGTACCCCTCCGCCGCCATCATCTGAGCAAGCAGGCGCATGCGTGCGTCGCCGCCCAGGAATGCTATCGTCTGGTCCATCTCATTCCCCCTTTTCCATAAAGGGTATGCCGCAGCGCGTGCGCGCATGACGCAAACTATTTTTGATTTTTTGCTTGGCAACTCTATTTTTATCGCTATAATAAGAATTATTCTAATTCTTATTTAGGAGAAACACATGACCAAGTACGCCCAGCAGATTTTCGATCTCGTCCTGTGCTCCACCGAGCACCCGACCGCCGAGCAAATTTTTCTGCAAATGAAGCAGAAAAATTCCAAAATCGCGCAAGCTACGGTGTATAACAACCTCAACGCGCTTGTAGCGGACGGCAAACTCATCCGCCTGTCGCAGCCCGGCGCGCCCGACCGCTACGACAACACCACGCGCCACGATCACCTGATCTGCACCCGCTGCGGCGCGCTCGCAGACTTCAAGTTCACCGACCTGACGCACGACATCGAAGCCGCGCTCGGCGCGCGCATCCAGTCCTACGACCTTCGCATTCACTATCTCTGCCCCGCCTGCCGCAAAGCGCAGGAAGCGCATTAAATTTTGAGAGAAAAAGGAGAATTTCACCATGAAGACCAACAAGTATTCCGGCACCAAAACCGAGCAGAACCTGCGCACCGCCTTCTCGGGCGAATCCGAGGCGCGCAACAAGTACACCTTCTTCGCCTCCACGGCCAAGAAAGAGGGCTATGAGCAGATCGCCGCGCTCTTCCAGAAGACCGCGGACAACGAAAAGGAGCACGCCAAGATGTGGTTCAAAGAGCTCCAGGGCATCGGCTCCACCGCCGACAATCTGCTCTCCGCCGCTGAGGGCGAAAACTACGAGTGGACCGACATGTACGATTCTTTCGCCAAGACCGCAGAGGAAGAGGGCTTTCCCGAGCTGGCGCAGAAGTTCCGCCTCGTCGGCGAGATCGAGCGCCATCACGAAGAGCGCTACCGCGCGCTGCTGCGCAATGTCAAGACCGCCAAGGTCTTTGAAAAGAGCGAGGTCAAGGTCTGGGAGTGCCGCAACTGCGGCCACATCGTCGTCGGCACCAAGGCCCCCGACGTCTGCCCCACCTGCAACCACCCGCAGAGCTACTTCGAAATCCACGCGGAGAATTATTGAGAATCGGCAAACTAACAAGAGAGCCGCAGGCTGTGCCTGCGGCTCTCTTACTATTCACTTACTCCTTCGGCAGCAGGATGCAGATCATCGTGCCCTTGCCCTCTTCGCTATGGAGCTCGACTGTACCGTGATGGTACTGCACGGCGTGTTTGACGATGGAAAGGCCGAGGCCCGTGCCGCCGCTTGCCTTCGAGTGACTCTTGTCCACGCGGTAGAAGCGCTCGAAGATGCGGCTCTGGTGTTCCGGCGCGATGCCGATGCCCGTATCGGTCACGGAGACGAACGCCTTGCCGTCCCGTTCACCGACGCTCATGGTCACGCTGCCACCCTCGACGTTGTACTTGATGGCGTTGTCGCAGAGGTTATAGATGACCTCGTACAAAAGCCGCCGTACGCCTCCGATGGTCTCGCTCCCGCCCTCGACGGCAATCGCGATGTGCTTCTCCGCCGCCGCGGTCTTAAGATCGTCCGCCGCCTCCTGCGAAAGCGTGAGCAGGTCGACCGTCTCGCGCGGCATTTCGTCGCCCTCGTCGAGCTGGGACAGGCGGATGATGTCGCCGATCAGCGTGACAAGGCGCTGCGCTTCTTTCCGGATATGGCCGACGAAGCGGGGGACGTCCTCCTGCTTCACCATGCCGTTTTCCAGCAGCTCCGCGCTGCCGATGATGCCTTGCAGCGGCGTTTTGAGCTCGTGCGACACGTTCGCCGTGAATTCACGGCGCGTCTGCTCCGCTGTCTCGCGCTCGGTGATGTCGAAAGCCAGCAACACAGCGCCGACCGCCGCGTCGCTTGCGCCGATGCGGCTGACGTCAAACTGCCAGATACGGCCGCCGCGCTCCACGCGCGCCTCACTGTGCCCCTCGTCCATGGCGCGCTCGATGGCAAGGCTCATGTCGTGGCTGCGGTCGATGGTCAAAAAGTCCTGCCCGACGCAGCTCTCGTCCGTGCCGAAGAGCTTTTCCGCCGCGGGGTTGATACTCAGCACATGCTCTTTTTCATCGAGCAGCACAAGCCCTTCACGCATGCTGCTTGTGATCTGCGAAAATTCCGTCTGCTGGCGCTGAAGTTCGTCCATCTGCTCGTCGATCTGCAAGTGCTGGCGGTTGATGCGCCCGAGCAGCGGGGCGAGCTCTTCATAGGCGTCATTTTCAAGCGGATGCTCAAGGTCCAGCTTGTTGAGCGGCTGGACGATGCGGTGCGACAGGCTCTTGGCTAAAACAGAGGACAGGATCAGCGCCACGATCAGCACCACTAAAATGGGCTGCCCCATGCCGACGAGCAGCACACCCGCCGTCGCGCGGCTCATCGAAATGCGCAGCACGCTCCCGTCCGCGAGCCTTTCCGCGCAGTACATCGTCTTTTGCAGCAGCGTCGAAGAATAGCGCGTGCTCTCGCCCTCGCCGTATTCCAGCGCTTGCTTGACCTCCACGCGGTCGGCGTGATTTTCAAGGCTTTCGGCATCGGTCACGGTGTCGTAGAGCACCGTACCGTCGTTTTCGATCCACGTCAGGCGGTAGCGCTCGGAGGAGAGCTGAGAGAGATACTCCGTCCCGTTTTTCTCCACGGCGACGGCGGCAAGCTCCAGCTCGTCGCGCAGCTGCTTTTTTTCGACGCTCCCGAAGTATTCGTACAGGCAGCCCATGATGACGAGCAGGCTCGCCAGCAGCACCGTGCTCGCCACAAGCAGGATGGAGTGAAAGATCTTTTTTGTCATGCCTTGCCCTCCATCCGGTAGCCCACGCCGCGCACGGTCTCGATCTTCTCGCCGTACGCGCCGAGCTTCTGCCGCAGCGTGCGGATGTGCATGTCCACCGTGCGCGTCTCGCCGCAGTAGTCCGTGCCCCACACGTCCGCCATGAGCTGGTCGCGCGAAAACGCCGTGCCGGGATGCGAGAGGAACAGGCGCAGCAGTTCGAATTCCTTGTATGTCAGCGCGACGCTCTCTCCATCCGCCGTGACGGTGTGGCTCTCTTCGTCGAGCACCAGACTGCCGCAGCGCAGCTGGGCTGCCGTCTTCGTGCCACAGCGGCGCAGCACCGCTTTGACGCAGGAGACGAGCTCCATCACGCCGAACGGCTTGACGAGATAGTAGTCTGCACCGAGGTCGAGACCGCGGATCTTGTCGTATTCCGCGCCCTTGGCCGTCGCCGTGACGACAAGGATATCGGAAAGCGCCGCGTCCGCGCGCATGCGGCGCAGCAGCTCCATCCCGTCGATGCCGGGGAGCATCACATCGAGCACGACAAGCTCGGGTCTTCCCGTGCGCAGCGCCTCCCAGAACGAGGTACCGTCTTCAAAGCCCTTGGCCTCAAAGCCGGTCGATTGCAGGGCATATACCTCGATATCGCGGATACTGGCATCGTCTTCCACGCACCAGATCATACTTCACCCCTCCTTATGCTCTCCTGTCACAGAGAAAATGACCCATTCGGCGATGTTCGTCGCATGGTCGCCGATGCGCTCAAAATACTTAGCGATCATCAGCAGGTCGAGTGCGAATTCACCATCATCAGGGTCCTGCGCGATGCGCTTGATGAGGTCCTTCTTCACGCGCGCGAAATAGTCGTCCACGGTGTCGTCCTCAGCGATGACCTGATCGGCAAGCGCCGTGTCGTGCTTGACATAGGCGTCCACGCTCTCGGTCACCATCTTGATGGTCGAGCGCGCCATCTCGCGCAGGAGATTACTGTTTTCCGCACCGCGCCCGCCGAGGAACGTGATGATCTCGGCAATATCCTCGGCCTGGTCGCCGATGCGCTCCATGTCCGTGATCATCTTGAGCGCCGCCGAGATCTGGCGCAGGTCCTTTGCCACGGGCTGCTGCTGCAAAAGAAGCTTTAGGCACAGCGACTCGATCTCGCGCTCCTTGCGGTCGATCTCCTGATCGAGCGGTGCGACGCGCGCGGCCAGCTCCGCGTTGCCCTCCGTCAACGCCTGCGCCGAAAGGGCGATGACCTCCTCGCACAGCGCACCCATCTCAATGAGCTCGCGGTTCAAAAGCGCAAGCTGTTCATCAAACCGGCTTCTCATTTAACCGAACCTCCCCGTGATGTAATCTTCTGTCCGCTTGTCCTGAGGCTGGGAGAAGAGCTTCTCCGTCTCGCCGTACTCTACGAGCTCGCCGAGCAGGAAGAACGCCGTGTGGTCGGAAATACGCACCGCCTGCTGCATGTTGTGCGTGACGATGACGATGGTGTACTTCTCCTTGAGCTCCATCGCGAGCTCTTCGATCTTCGACGTCGAAATGGGGTCGAGCGCACTTGTCGGCTCGTCCATCAGCAACACCTCGGGCTCGACCGCGAGCGCGCGGGCGATGCAAAGGCGCTGCTGCTGGCCGCCGGAGAGGCCGAGCGCGTTTTTCTTCAGGCGGTCCTTGACCTCGTCCCAAATCGCCGCGCCGCGCAGGGATTTTTCAACGATCTCATCGAGCTTTGCCTTGTTCTTCACGCCGTGCGTGCGCGGACCGTAGGCAATGTTGTCGTAAATGCTCATTGGGAAGGGGTTCGGCTTCTGGAACACCATACCCACCTGACGCCTAAGCTCACTCACATCGACGGACGCGTCAAAAATGTCCTCGCCCTTATAGAGGACGCTGCCCGTGATCTTCACATCGGGGAGCAAATCGTTCATGCGGTCGAGCGTCTTCAAAAATGTCGACTTGCCGCAGCCACTCGGGCCGATGAGCGCCGTAATGCTTTTTTCGGGAATTTCAATGTTGATATCCTTGAGCGCCTGATGGCTTCCGTACCACAGACACAGGTTCTCAACGGAAAGGATGTTGTTCATAGCCCTCTCCCCTCTTTCAATTTGTCTTCAAAGGCGAGGCCGTACCAGTGGCTCTCGCCGCGTTTTGCCGTTTTCTGCACGCAGTCGTCGCAGAATTCCGCCGCGTCTTTCAGGGCTTGCGGCATGCCTTTACCGTTCATCAGCTCGCCGCACAGGGCGGAGACGAACACATCACCCGTGCCATGCAGCGTCTGCGGAAGGCAGGGCTTGAAAATTTCCATATACTGCCCGTTCAGCCGCGCGCAGTAGCCGATCTCCTCCCCGCGGTGGACGCCGGTGATGATGACATTTTCCACCGTGAGCGCTTTAAGAAGCGTTTCTATCGATGCGTCCATCCCGCAGCCCGCGAGAAGCGCCGCCTCCGTGCGGTTGGGCGTGATGAGCTGTGCGCTCTCGCACAGCGCGCGCATCGCCTGCACGTACTCTTCGGTAAAGCAGCCGTACAGCGCGCCGTTGTCGCCGAGCACGGGGTCGACCACAACGATGGTATCCTCCCCCGCAAAGTCGCGGAGGAAATCTTTTGCAAAATGCATCTGCTCCACCGAGCCGAAAAAGCCCATGCAGATGCCGTCGAATTTGATTTGAAGCTGTCTCCAGTGCGCGGCAAAGGCCTTCATCTCGTCTGTCATATCGCGCATGACGTAGCTGCCGAAGCCGTCCGCCGTGTGCGTCGATAAAATGGCCGTCGGCAGCGGTACCGTCTCCACCCCGTAGGAAGAGAGGATGGGCATGGCCACGCTCAGCGAACACTTGCCGAAGCAGGAAAGGTCATTTAAGAGCGCCATGCGCTTCATGCCGCTTCCGTTGACAGGTCGTATCATTGCTGTTTCCTCCTGAAGTATCGGCCGACCAGATCGGCGATGAGGTTAATGAGCATCGTCAGCAGCATCAAAATGGCCGCGATGGCGAACACCACCCCCGTATCGCTCGACTCCTTGGCGTAGAAGTACAGCGCCACCGTCAGCGTCGCGCCCGCATTGTGCATGCCCTCAAAGAAGTTGTAGAGCATGTGCGCCGAGCCCGCCGTGAATAAGAGCGCCGCCGACTCGCCGAGGATGCGTCCGATCGACAGGATACAGCCCGTCACGATACCGTCCACGCAGCTTGGCAGCACCACCGTGCGGATGGTGCGCCATTTGCCCGCGCCCAGGCCGAACGCGCCCTCGCGGTAGCTCTGCGGTACGGTCTTGAGGCTCTCCTGTGTCGTGCGCATGATGGTCGGCAGGTTCATGATCGTCAGCGTCAGCGCACCCGCAAGAAGCGACGTGCCGTTTTTGCAGAAGATCAGCATGCCGACAAGGCCGTAGATGATCGACGGGATACCGGAGAGCGTTTCGGACGCGTATTCGATGATGGAGACGAGCTTTTTGTTCGCGGCGTATTCATTTAAGTAGATGGCCGCGCCCACGCCGAGCGGCAGCACGATTAAAAGCGTCGCGATGACGATGTAGAGCGTGCTCAGGATGTCCGGCAGGATGCCGACGCGGCTGGCAAGATAGCTCGGCGCGGTGGAGAGCATCTCCCAGGTGACGTTCGGAATGCCGTTGCCCAATATATAACCAATCATACCGACTACGAGCGCACAAGTCAATACTGCGGCGACGCCCATCAGGAGCTTCATCGCCGTGATATAGGCCTTGCGGCGGGCCGAGGACTGCATTTTCAGCATCAGTTACCCTCCTTGTCGCGCTTTAAGAAGAAGTTGAGCGCCGCATTGATGAGCAGGATGAAAAGATACAGCACGAGCGCAATGGAAAACAGCGCCTGATGCTGCAAGCCGCTCGAATACGACATCTCGCTTGCGACCGCCGTGGTGAGAAAGCGGACGCTCTCAAAGATCGACGTTGGCATATTCGACACGTTGCCCGAGACCATCATGACTGCCATCGCCTCGCCGATGGCGCGCCCCACGCCGAGCACGACCGCCGCAGCAATGCCGCTCTTCGCCGCCGGGACGGAGACGCGGAAATACGTCTCGATGGGTGTCGCGCCCAGCGCGAGCGAGGCATCCTCATATTCATGCGGAACGGCCTCGAGCGCCGTGACGCTCACCTTGATGATCGACGGCAGGATCATGACGGCCAGCACGATGATGGCCGCAAACAGGCTTGCGCCATCCGGCAGGTGGAACGTCTTGCGGATGGCAGGCACGAGCACCAGCATACCGACAAGGCCGTACACGACCGACGGGATCCCCGCGAGCAGGCTGACGGCGGCCTCCAGCACGGTGCGGACCTTCTTGGGCGCGACCTTGGAGAGGTACACCGCCGTCAAAAAACCGATGGGCACGCCGAGGACGATCGCGCCTGCCGTGCCGTAAACACTCGTTAAAATAAAGGGCAGAATGCCGTACTTCGGCTCCGCCGACGTCGACGACCACACCTTGCCCGTGAGAAACGGCACAAGGCCGATCTTCTGAATGGCCGGGATGCCGGAGATGATGAGATACACCGTGATCAGCAGCACGCATCCGACCGTAATGAGGCCGAGAAGCAGAAAAATACCGTGGACGACGGCTTCAAACATTTTTTTCCTCTGCGCCATAATTGTTTCCTCTTTTTGCTGTCAGCGGGAGACGGCTCACGCCGCCTCCCGTGATGGTTCCTGTGTTCTGTTAGTTGGCTGCGACCGCACCGGCAGCGGCGATGATGCTTGCCGCGTCAGCGGACAGCGCGTAGTCGAAGAAGGCCTGTGCCGCGGGGGAAAGCTTGGTGCCCTCCTTCGTGACGAGCACGAACGGACGCTGGACCACATAGCTGCCGTCCTTGACGGTCGCCTCCGTGGCTTCCACACCGCCGACTGTCAGCGCCTTGACGCTGTCGCCGACCGCGGAGAGGGAGGCATAGCCGATGGCGTCGGGGTTCTGGGACACGGTGTTGATGACGTCGCCCGTGGAGGTGAGCTCCTGACGGTACTGGCAGGCGTCCTTGGTGTCGGTGATGGACTCGAAGTCGTCACGCGTGCCGGAGCCGGCCTCACGGCCGATGAGCTCGATCTCGGCGTCGTTGCCGCCGACGTCCTTCCAGTTGGTGATCTCGCCGGTGTAGATCTTGGCGATGGTGTCAATGTCGAGATCGGAGACAGGGTTCTCGGGGTTCACGACAATGGCGATGCCGTCGAGCGCGACGACGGTCTCAACAAGGCCGGAGGCCTTTTCGTCATCCTTGAGCGCACGGCTCGAAAGGCCGATGTCGCAGCGGCCTTCGCTAACGGCCTGAATGCCGGAGCCCGAGCCGGTGGGGTTATAGGTGAACTTCACGTCCTTGTTCATGGCCATGAAGGATTCGCCAAGAGAGTTGATGACCTTTTCCATCGAGGTGGAGCCGTCGGTCGAGACGGTGCCGGAGAGGGTCGTTTCGGTGTTGCTGCCGTCAGTGTTGGTGTCGGCGCTGTTGTCGTTCTTGCTGCCGCAGGCGGTCAGCAGGCTCAGCGCCATGACAGCGGTCAGCGCAAGAGTGAGAAACTTTTTCATTTGAAATACTTCCTTTCCATTTTTCCAAGATGTTGTTCCTTGCTACATTTGCCATCATAAAGGCAGGTTGTAAAATCAGAAAGTCGCCTTTTGTAAAATCGCGGTAAAAGAGAAAAAGGACGTTTTCCGTCGGAAAACGTCCTTTTTGAAGGTCAAATATCGTGTTATTCGGTGCGCAGCGCTTCGACAGGGTCCTTGCGCGCGGCGATGCCGGAGGGGATGAGGCCCGCGATAAACGTGAGCGCCATGCTGATGACCACGAGCGCCACGCCGCCCGCCACCGGCAAGATGGCGTTCAAGCTCTCGATACCCGTCAAGTGGTGCACGACGAGGTTGATGGGGATGATCAGCAATAGCGTGATGCCGATGCCGATGGCACCGGAGCAGAAGCCCTCGATGAGCGTCTCCGCGTTGAACACGCGCGAGATATCGCGCTTGCTCGCGCCGATGGCGCGCAGAATGCCGATCTCCTTCGTGCGCTCGAGGACCGAGATATACGTGATGATGCCGATCATAATGCTCGACACGACGAGCGAGATCGCGACGAATGCGATAAGCACATAGCTGATGGCGTTGATGATCGTCGTGACCGAGCTCATCAGAAGCGCCACATAGTCGGTGTAGTCGATCTGGTCATCCTCGGAAACGCTGCTGTTGTACTCCTCGATTGCGTCGGCGATGGCGTCCTTGTCGGCAAAGGTCGAGGCGTAGATGTTGATGGTCTTGGGGCTTGCGAGGTCCACGTCGCCGAGCAGCTTCAGATTGTCCTCATACGTGCTGTCGGAAACGGTCGCGGGCATATAGTTGTCGTAGAGCCAGTTGTACTGCTCCGTTGTCAGCGGCGTGACGGCCGGGGACTTTTCCAGCGCCAGGTCAAGCGCCATGGCGAGCTGGTCGCTCGTCATGTTGGCAAGCCGTGCCTGCACGCCTGCGGCGTACTGCTCCGTCACCTGCTCGCGGATGGACTGCTCCACATAGCCGAAGAGCGTCTCGTCGTCCATCTGCGCGATGTAGGACTTGACGGTCGCCTCGTCCACGCTCATCTGCTGGGCATAGGTCGAAATGACCATCTGCTCGATGCTCGCGCGGTCGAGCGAGCCCATCTGCTGGTCCACGATGGCGGAGAGATACTCTTCGCTCGGCACGCTCATCATCGCGGTGTAGGCCGCGGCGCGCTCGGTGACGGAAAGGCCCTCGAGATAGTCCGTCACGTCCGCTTCCTTCTGCTCGTCGCTCACGGAGTAGTCATCCGTCAAAAACGGCAGGCCGAGAATCACGTCGGTCGCGGGGTCGGCCTTCTGCTTTTGCAGGATCTCGGTCTGCCCCGCCTTTTCGACGAGATGCTCTGTCAGCGCGGAGGTATAGCCGATCGCGCCGGAGAGCATGGAAGAAACGGCGTTCTCGTTCGGGCGCAGGATGCCGACGATCTTCACGCGCGTGCCGACGTCGTCGGAGTTATAGAGGAAGTCGAGGCCCGTATCCGTCGTGCTGACGTCGGTATACGTGCCGCTTGCGGAGTCGTACTGGTAGCGCTCGGCGGGCAGGACGATCTTGAAGCTCATATTGCACAGGTCTTCATAGCTCCAGCTCTGGATGTCCTTGCTGTCGAATTCCGAGCCGTCGAGCATGTGCTGCATCGACTCCACGACCTCGTCCTGTGCGCTCAGGCCCAGCGAATAGATGACAAGGTCGGAAATTTCATTGTCCTTGTTGACGATGAGCATGACCTCGTCGTAATTCTGCGGCCAGGAGCCGTAAATGAGGTCATACTGCTCGTGCAGGAGGTCGCCCACGAGCTCGCCGCTCTCACTATCCTGCGGCGGGAGCATCTGCTCCCAGGTCTCCATCGCGGAGTAGGCCGAGCCGAAGCGCTCGAAATAGCTGCTGTAATCGCCGCCGTAGAGCTCGCTCATGCAGGTCTGCAAAAGCTCCGTCACGTCGGACTTGAAGACTTTGCCGTCGGTGTCTTTGGCATAGATGCTCATGCCGAGGTCGTAGTCATAGGAAATGGAGCTGATATGCTGCGAAAGCTCGTTGTCGCCCTCGAGGTAGGTCTTGAAGTCCTTCAAATTGTTCGTCTGCGTCTCCGCCGAGGCAAACGAGCTCATCATGTCGTACATAATGTTGTTGGAGTAGACGGCGGCGAGGTCATGCTGCTCCCCGTCGCCCTCGTCCTGCGCATGGACGCCCATCATCGAACTGACCATGCTGGACATGTCCATGCTCTCAGCTTCGATGGTCAGCGGATAGCTCGAGAGCGTATCCTCCTGCACACGGTCGATATAGGTCTGGATGCCGTTGCTCAGCGATAAAATCAGCGCGATGCCGATAATACCGATGCTGCCGGCAAAGGCCGTTAAAAACGTCCGTCCCTTTTTCGTCATCAGGTTGTTGAGCGACAGCGACAGCGCCGTGCCAAAGCTCATTGAGGTCTTTTTGCTCTTGCCCGCGGCAGGCTTTTCTTCCACGGCCTCCTCATACGGCGCGCTGTCGTCCACGATCTCGCCGTCCTTTAAGCGCACGATGCGGCTCGCGTAGGTCTCGGCAAGCTCGGGGTTGTGCGTGACCATGATGATGAGGCGGTCCTTGGAGATGTTCTTCAAGATCTCCATCACCTGCACGCTCGTCTCGCTGTCGAGCGCGCCAGTCGGCTCATCGGCAAGCAGAATGTCCGGATCGTTGACGAGCGCTCGCGCGATGGCAACGCGCTGCATCTGGCCGCCGGACATCTGGTTCGGCTTTTTGTCGAGCTGGTCGCCAAGGCCGACGCTCTCAAGCGCCTTTTTCGCGCGCTCGCGGCGCTCTGACTTGCTCACACCCGAGAGCGTGAGCGCCAGCTCCACGTTGCTCAATACCGTCTGGTGCGGAATGAGGTTATAGCTCTGGAAGACAAAGCCGATGGAGTGGTTGCGGTAGCTGTCCCAGTCCGAATCAGAAAAGTCCTTCGTCGACTTGCCGTTGATGACAAGGTCGCCACTCGTGTACTGATCCAACCCGCCGATAATGTTCAAAAGCGTCGTCTTACCGCAGCCCGAATGGCCGAGGATAGCGACAAACTCGCTCTCACGGAACTGTAAGCTCACGCCCCGCAGCGCATGGACGGTAGTATCGCCCGCCTGATAATCCTTGACGATCTGTTGCAGCTTCAGCATAGTCTGCCTTCTTTCTGAGGAAATGAATGAATAAGAATTCCAGAGTAGGATACCATTTTGACCTTTTACCGTCAACCGGCGCGGTCGAGAGTTCACCGAAAGTTCATCTTTGTTTACTACTTGATAAAAGGAGCGCCGCGGCGTCGCCGCAGCGCTCCCTGATCTTCTTTTAAGCGAACATAGTGCTCATCTGCCGCTCGATCTCATAGCGCAGCACTTCTGCGCCCGAGGCGTCGTATCCGACAAAATACACCCGATCCCATCCATAGTCGCCATAGTTGGCCTCTGTCGCCACTCCGCCAGTGAGGAAATACCGATAATCGCCGTCTTCAATCAACTCAGCGGCGAATGCTTCACGTTTCTCAAAGGTGTAGTCCCCGTTTTCATCTTGTGAAACCGCGCGGTATCGCTCGATCACGGCGCTATCGACCGCGGCATCGTCGACGCGTCCCCAGTAAAAGATATCCCTTACGACGCCGTTGCGCGCCATATCCCACCAGCCCGCGTGAATGCTCTCACCGTCTGAGCAGTCAAGCGGCACACCGAAATCGTCCTGCCAGCCAAGCAAGGTGTAGAAATGGCTCGCGCCGCAATAGGTCACATTCTCGCTGGCCATCAGCGTGACGCGCAGCGTCTTATAGATGTTCTCGGCGGGAAGGGATGTAATCTCGTGCGTCTTTTCATATACGCCGTAGCGCTGTTCGCCGTCGCGCAGAGCCATGGCGCGCGTCAGGTGTCCGCCGCCGAGCATATTGCAGATGAGCAGCGCGCAGAGCATGATGACAACGCTCTTGACCGCGCGGCGCGCCCTCGTCGGCCGCTTTTCGATCTTCTGCTTTTTCATGGCTGCGTTCCCCCTTCCGGAAGCTCGATCCTCGTCTCGATGCGCTCGCCGAAGCGGTCGTAGACGAATGTCACATAAGTATCGCCCTCTTCAAGCGGCACGGTATGCTGGCCATAGTGCACATACAAGCTGCCGCTGCTGCTCCGGCAGCTTGAATACCAGCCCGGATACCGTCCTGTATCCTCATAGTCGTACATCGTCTCGCCGCGTTCACTTTGCAGCGACATTGTCTCGATCAAACGCTCATAGACCTTTCGCCCCGGAATGCGGTCATAGCTGCTCACCCAGAGCACCGCCTGCCGCTCTCCCTCGCGCACACCGTATTCGATGCGGTTCAGCTGCACGATATCGTCCCCGACGAGGATGCGCTCGTGCAGGTCTGCCGCGCCGTCGAGCTCTTCCCATGAAATACTGTTCACCGCCGGACTCACGCGCTCGCGGATGCTCTCGTACACGCCGCCGAGCATCGGGAGCATGAAAAAGCCCTGCACACAGGCGACGACCGTGACGAAAATCGCGATACGCTGCACGATAACGAGCCAGAAGTGGCGGTACTGCTCGCGCAGGGCCCTGCCCGTCTCCTCCGGATCACCCATCAGCTCCACGGCGCGCGCAGCGGCATCCTCCTCCGTATAGCCGTGCTCGACCAGCGCTTCGGCGTGGTCTTCGATGTGACCGGCGAGCTCATTTCTCAGATCGTTTGCTTCATCGCTCGTCAGCCGGCCGACCTGTGCGAGCACGCGATCGCAATATTCCTTTCTGTCCATAGCCTCACCCTTTTTTACGCAAAGTGCAGCACGGCGTTCACCGCGCCGCTGTACTCCTGCCAGGCTTTCTCCTCTTCTGTGAGCGCGGCACGGCCGGCGCGCGTCAGGTGATAATACTTGCGCACGCGGCCGGTGGGCGCTGCCTTTTCATAGGCTTCCACATACCCCTCGCGCTCCATTCCGTGCAGCACGGGGTAGAGCGTGCCCTCTTTCATCTCGAAGACATTGCTCGAACGGCGCGCCAGCTCTAAAATGATCTGGTAGCCGTACATGTCCTCGGTCGAGAGGAGCTTGAGCAGCAAAAGCTGCGTGTGGTCAATGCTCTTTTTCTTCATGTTGCACCTCCGATGATACATAGAGTATCTATGCTTGTAGTATACATAGAGTTACGAGGTATGTCAAGCCAAAAATATTTGTAAATTTTTGTTCATTTTCTTAACAGACCCTAAACTTTACTTCTTGTCCTTTTGCGGCATACAATTATAATAACAATCTAAAAATCCGGCGGGACTCTTTTACCGCCAAATCGCATCGACATGAAAAGAGAGGTTCCCCATGAAAACGTATCAAGCAGGCATCGACGTAGGCTCCACCACGGTCAAGCTCGTCGTGCTGGATGAAAACGGACAAATGATCTTCGGGCAGTACCAGCGCCATCTGTCCCACACACAGCGCGCACTGTCCGACTTACTCAAGCAGGCGCGCGCAGCGCTCGGTGAGTGCGCGCTCGAATTGCGCGCCACCGGCTCCGGCGCGATCAACCTTGCCAAGGCGCTCGGCATCCCCTTTGTGCAGGAGGTCGTCGCCGTCGCGCAGGCGCTCGAGCGCGTCGCGCCGCAGGTGGATGTCGCCATCGAACTCGGCGGCGAGGATGCCAAGATCATCTACTTCAAAGGCGGGCTCGAAGAGCGCATGAACGGCGTCTGCGCCGGCGGCACCGGCTCGTTTATCGACCAGATGGCCGCTCTGCTGCAGACCGATGCCTCGGGTCTCGACCGCGAGGCCGCGCACTATCAGCAGATCTACCCCATCGCCGCGCGCTGCGGCGTGTTCGCCAAGACGGACATTCAGCCCCTCATCAACGAGGGCGCGACGAAGGCCGACCTCGCCGCCTCGATCTTCCAGGCGGTCGTCAACCAGACCATTTCGGGCCTTGCCTGCGGCAAGCCCATCCGCGGCCATGTCGCGTTCTTAGGTGGGCCGCTGCACTTCCTCCCCCAACTCAAGGCCGCGTTTATCCGCACGCTGAAGCTGACGGATGAGACGACCATCGACCCCGAAAACTCCCATCTCTTCGCCGCCACCGGCGCGGCCATCGACGAAACGCCCGCCGAGGCGCAGCCGCTCAGCGCGCTCATCAAGCGTCTCGACAGCGGCGTGCAGATGGATTTTGAATTAAAGCGCCTGCCGGCGCTCTTTGAAGACGAAGCCGACCTCGAGGCCTTCCGCACCCGTCACCATACGGCGGTCGTGCCGCGCGGCGATCTTGCAACGTATAATGGCGACTGCTTTCTCGGCTTCGACGCGGGCTCGACGACGACAAAGCTCGCGTTAGTTGGCGAAAAGGGCGAGCTTTTGTACTCGTTCTACGCCAACAATCAGGGCAATCCCATCAAGACTGCCATGCAGGCCGTACATACGCTGCGCGAGCATCTTCCCGCGGGCGCACATATCGCACGCTCCTGCTCCACAGGCTACGGCGAAACGCTGCTCAAGTCCGCGTTCTCGCTCGACGAGGGCGAGGTCGAGACCATCGCCCACTGCACCGCCGCGTCGTTCTTCGACCCGAAGGTCGACTGCGTGCTCGATATCGGCGGACAGGACATGAAGTGCATCAAGCTCAAGGACGGTGCGGTCGACACGGTGCTTCTGAACGAGGCCTGCTCGTCCGGCTGCGGCTCGTTCCTCGAAAACTTCGCCAACTCCCTCGGCATGACAGCGCAGGAATTCGCGCACGAAGCGCTCTTTGCCAAGGCTCCCGTCGACCTCGGCACGCGCTGCACGGTGTTTATGAACTCCAACGTCAAACAGGCGCAGAAGGAGGGCGCAAGCGTCTCCGATATCTCCGCTGGCCTTGCCTACTCCGTCATCAAGAACGCTCTTTATAAGGTCATCAAGCTCTCCGACGCGAGCGAGCTCGGCTCGCACGTCGTCGTACAGGGCGGCACATTCTTCAACGAGGCCGTGCTGCGCGCGTTCGAGCGCATCTCCGGCGCGCAGGTCACGTGTCCCGACATCGCGGGCATCATGGGCGCGTTCGGCGCGGCACTGCTCGCGCGCGACCGCTACCACGGGCAGCAGAGCACAATGCTCCCGCTTGAGGAGATCGAGCAGCTCACGTACAAGACCTCTGCCGCACGCTGTCAGGGCTGCCAGAACCACTGCATGCTCACGGTCAGCGTCTTCCCCGGCGGCCGCCGCCATGTGAGCGGCAACCGCTGCGAAAAAGCCCTGCGCGGCGAAAGCGCTGCCAAACCCGGCGAAAATATCTTCGCCTACAAGCGTGAGCGCATGTTCGCCTATCCCCCGCTCGAGCCGGAAAATGCGCCGCGCGGCGAGATCGGCATCCCGCGCGTACTGAACATGTACGAAAACTATCCGTTCTGGGCGACGTTCTTCCGCGACCTCGGCTTCCGCGTCATCCTCTCCCCGTTCTCCACGCGCGCGATCTACGAGCTGGGCATGGAGAGCATTCCGTCGGAATCTGAGTGCTATCCTGCCAAGCTCGCCCACGGTCACGCCCAGTGGCTTATCGACCACGGCGTCAAGACCATCTTCCACCCCTGCGTGTTCTACGAACATCAGGAAGTGCCGGGCGCGCAGAACCACTTCAACTGCCCGATCGTCGTTTCATATCCCGAGAATATCAAGAACAACGTCGAAGCCGTGACCGACGGCTCCGTGCGCTACCTGCATCCCTTCCTCGCTTTCACGAACGAGAAGGTCGCCTCCGACCGTCTCGTCCAGTTCTGTAAGGAAGTATGGAACATTCCCGAAAAGGAAACGCGCCATGCCGCCCACCTCGCGTGGGAAGAGCAGCGCAGGGCCAAGGCCGACGTCCGCGCCGCGGGCGCGAAGGCACTCGCCGACATGGAGAAAAACGGCGGCAGCGGCATTGTGCTCGCCGGACGTCCCTACCACGTCGACCCCGAGATCAACCACGGCATCCCCGAGCTCATCGCGGCCTACGGCCTGACGGTGCTGACCGAGGATTGCCTGCCCATCGACTTTGTCCCCAAGCGCCCCGTGCGCGTGAATGACCAGTGGGTCTATCACTCCCGCCTCTACACCGCGGCGGAATTCGTCTGCGGGCGCGACGATCTTGAGCTCATTCAGCTCAACTCGTTCGGCTGCGGTCTCGACGCCGTCACGACCGACGAGGTCTGCGAGCTTTTGGAGCAGGGCGGCAAGCTCTACACCTGCCTCAAGATTGACGAGGTCAACAACCTCGGCGCGGTGCGCATCCGCATCCGCTCGCTGCTCGCCGCCGTCGCCATGCGGCGCGAGCGCGGGATCCATTCGACCTCTCACGTACAGCCGTTCGAGCGCGTCTACTACACCAAGGAGATGCAGAAGCAGCACTACACCATCCTCGCCCCCCAGATGAGTCCCATCCATTTTGACATTCTCGAGCCTATCTTCCGCCACCACGGCTATAATTTTGAGGTACTGCAAAACGACGACCGCGCCGCCATCGACGCGGGCCTCAAGTACGTCAACAACGACGCCTGCTATCCCTCGATCACGGCGGTCGGCCAGCTGATGGAGGCCGTGACCTCCGGCCGGTACGACACCGACCACCTCGCCCTCATCATGTCGCAGACCGGCGGCTGCTGCCGCGCGAGCAATTACATCGCCTTCATCCGCCGCGCGCTCAAAAAAGCGGGCCTTGAACACATCCCTGTCATCTCGCTCAACGCCAACGGCATGGAGACGAACGAGGGCTTCCGCATCTCGCCGTCACTGCTGTTGGACGCCGCGCACGGTATCGTGCTTGGTGACCTGCTGATGCGCTGCCTGTACCGCGTGCGCCCGTATGAGCTCGAAAAAGGCAGCGCGAACGCGCTGCACCGCAAGTGGCGCGACATCTGCATCGACTCGCTCACGAGCGAGCATCCCAAGTACCGCTACGCCCAGCTCTGCCGCGGCATTGTCGAGGATTTCGACGCGCTGCCCATCGACGAAACGCTCAAAAAGCCGCGCGTCGGCGTCGTCGGCGAAATCCTCGTCAAATACATGCCACTTGCCAACAACCATGTTGTCGACCTTTTGGAACGCGAGGGTGCAGAGGCGGTCGTTCCCGATCTTCTCGATTTCTTTGCCGCCACGATCTATGAGCAGGACTTCAAGCACACCCACCTTGGAAAGGGGTGGACTGCTTCGGCCAGCGCCAAGCTCGGCATTCCGGCACTTCAGCGCATGCGCCGCCCCGCGATCGAAGCGCTGAAGGCCAGCAAGCGCTTTGATCCCCCCATGGCCATCAACCATGTGGCGGAGCTTGCCAAGCCCTTCCTTTCAATCGGCAACCAGTACGGCGAGGGCTGGTTCCTCGCCGGTGAGATGGCAGAGCTCATCACCTCCGGCACGCCGAACATCGTGTGCATCCAGCCGTTTGCGTGCCTGCCGAACCATGTGGTCGGCAAGGGCGTCATCAAGGCGCTGCGCGCGGCCTATCCCGGCGCAAACATTGTCGCTGTCGACTATGACCCCGGCGCGAGCGAAGTGAACCAGCTCAACCGCATCAAGCTGATGCTCACTGCGGCGCAGCGCGCGCTGCACGCGCAGGTGGCCACCCCGAAAAAGCCGCAGCCGCCCGAGGCTCCGTCCATCTGCCTGCCGCACCCCAAGGTCGCAATGCTCTGAGCGCAGAAAGCGGCAGAAATTGAAAAATAGGCTTGCTTTCCGCACCTTTCTATGGTATTATGAGTACCTGTGAATATAGCGTGATCACACGTTCAACAATTTGGAGGTTTCACCATGACTTTATTCGTTACGATTCTTCAGCTTCTCTGCGGTCTCATCGTCATCGGCATCGTCCTGTTCCAGAGCGGCAAGTCCGCCGGCTTAAGCGGTGCAATCGGCGGCGTGGCCGATTCCTTCATGGCCAAGAACAAGGCCAAGAGCACGGATGCCCGTCTTGCGCGTGCCACCAAGTGGGTCGGCGCTGCGTTCATCGTCCTGACGCTCGTGCTGAATATGCTGTAAGAGCAAACGAATCCATAATGAAGAAGAGCGGAAGCAAATGCTTCCGCTCTTCTTTTTTTGCATTTGGGAATCCTGCTGCAAACAGCGGGAATTGATATAATCGGCAAGTCACTCTGCTCTGTGCGTTTTGACAGCATTCTGCCCCGCTAGTCAATTTTCCTTTCCAGAAACGATAAAAAGCCCTTTTGTATGGCTTCGCGATCTGCCATACAAAAGGGCTTTTTACTTATAATTCAGCTTTCGACTGCGGGGTTGGTTTAGACCAACTCGATCATCGCGGTCAGCGCCGTGCCAAGAGCCGCCTTCGGCGGTTGCACGGCTACACACCCGCCTGCGGGCGAGCGTCGGCAGCGCCTCGACCGCACGTTAGCCTATTCTTAGACCAACTCGATCATCGCGGTCTCGGCAGCGTCGCCGCGGCGGACGCCGGTGCGAACGATGCGGGTGTAGCCGCCGTTGCGCTCAGCATAGCCGGGAGCGATCTCCTTGAACAGCTTCTTGCAGACATCCTCGCGGGTGATGAAGCTCATCGCCTGGCGGTAAGCTGCCAGATCGCCCTTCTTGCCGAGGGTGATCATCTTCTCAGCCACGGGCTTGATTTCCTTGGCGCGGGTGACCGTAGTCTCCATTTTGCCGTTATCCAGGAAATCGGTGACCTGCTGACGGAGCATCGCCATACGCTGATCGGTAGTCTTACCGAGCTTACGAGTTCCGGGCATAGTGGTTTTCCTCCTTGTAAGGATAAGTTGTCGGCCGTCGTTCTACGCGTGGGCGTAGGGTGCCGGTCATTAGTTGTTGTCTTCGCTGGCCAGGGACAGGCCCATCATGGCCAGCTTGTTGATGACCTCTTCGAGACTCTTGCGGCCGAGGTTTCTCACCTTCATCATATCGTCCTCGGTCTTGGAAATCAGATCCTCGACCGTGTTGATATTGGCACGCTTGAGGCAGTTGAAGCTGCGCACGCTGAGATCGAGCTCCTCGATCGTCAACTCGAGCACCTTATCGCGCTGCGCCTCGGCCTTCTCCACGACGGTGGACTTGCTGCCCATCGCGTCGGAAAGGTCGGTGAAGAGCGAGAAGTGATCGCAGAGGATCTTAGCGCCGAGAGAGACGGCGTCACGCGGACTGATGGTGCCATCGGTCCAGACCTCAAGCGTCAGCTTGTCGAAGTCGGTCATGTTGCCCACGCGGGTGTTTTCCACGGTGTAGTTGACCTTGTACACGGGCGTGTAGATCGAGTCAACAGGAATAACGCCGATAGCCGTCTGCGCTGTCTTGTTGCGGTCGGCGGACACATAGCCACGGCCGTGAGAAAGCGTCAGCTCCATGTTGAGCGTCGCACCGGCGTCCAGCGTTGCGATGTGCAGGTCGGGGTTGAGGACCTCGACCTCGCTGTCGCCCTTAATGTCGCCGGCCTTGACCTCGCACGGGCCCACAGCCTCAATATAGACGGTCTTGATGCCGTCGGTATTGTGCAGACGGGTAATGAGGCTCTTGACGTTCAGCACGATCTCGGTCACATCCTCCTTGACGCCGGGGATAGTGGAGAACTCGTGCTGCACGCCGGCGATCTTGATAGAGGTCGCCGCGGTGCCGGGCAGGGACGAGAGCATAATGCGGCGCAGCGCATTGCCGAGCGTGATACCGTAGCCGCGCTCAAGAGGCTCTACGGTGAACTTGCCGTAGGTGCCGTTCGCGGGGTCTTCCACGCACTCGATCTTGGGCTTTTCAATTTCAATCATGCAGTTACCCTCCATTTCCATTCTGTGGTCTCAAAGTCCACACCAAAATTCTGCGTGTGTCTGTTGAGGGCTCGCCGCCGATTACTTGGAGTACAACTCAACGATGAGGTGCTCCTCAACGGGAACATCAATTTCTTCGCGGGCGGGAAGGCGAACCACGGTGCCCTTGAGGCTGTTCTTATCGCGCTCCATCCAGGTGGGGACCAGGAACACGGGAGCGTCCTGACCCATCAGGCGCTTGAAGACCTCGGAAGAGCGGCTGCTCTCCGCGACCTCGATCACATCGCCGGCCTTGACGAGGTAGGAAGGAATGTTGACCTTCTTGCCGTTGACGGTGAAGTGAGCATGGCTGACGAGCTGACGGGCCTGACGGCGGGTCATCGCAAAGCCCATGCGGTAAACAACGTTATCCAGACGGCGCTCGACCGTGATGAGCAGATTGTCACCGGTCTTGCCGGGGGCGGCAGCGGCAGACTCGTAGTAGCCGCGGAACTGCTTTTCGAGGATACCATAGATGAACTTGACCTTCTGCTTTTCAGCAAGCTGAAGGCTGTATTCGCTCTTCTTCTTTCTCATCTGGCTGCCGGGGTTGCGATTAGTGGTCTTCTTCGCATAGCCCATCACAGCAGGAGAAATGCCCAAAGCCTTGCAGCGCTTGGCGATCGGCTGCATATTCTTTGCCATAGTGCTTTTTACCTCCTCTTTCGATTAGACGCGACGGCGCTTCGGGGGACGGCAGCCGTTGTGCGGGATGGGCGTGACGTCCTTGATCATCGTGACCTCCAGGCCGACAGCCTGCAGGGCGCGGATCGCAGCTTCACGACCCTGGCCGGGGCCCTTAACAAAGACCTCGACCGTCTTGAGACCATGCTCCATCGCAGCGGTAGCAGCCGTTTCAGCGGCGCTCTGAGCGGCGAACGGAGTGGACTTCTTGCTGCCGCGGAAGCCGAGGCCGCCGGAGGAAGCCCAAGAAAGGGCGTTGCCCTGCGTATCGGTCACCGTGACCATGGTGTTGTTGAAGGAGGAACGAATATGAACCTGACCACGTTCGACGTTCTTCTTTTCGCGGCGACGGCGGATAACCTTCTTACCGGTTTTAGCATTGTTTGCTGCCATATTCTATTCTCCCTCCTTACTTCTTCTTGTTCGCAATGGTCTTCTTGGGGCCCTTGCGGGTACGAGCGTTGGTCTTGCTGCGCTGACCGCGAACGGGCAGGCCGCGGCGATGACGGGTGCCGCGATAGCAGCCGATCTCGCTCAGACGCTTGATGTCGAGTGCGGTCTGACGGCGAAGGTCGCCTTCCACGATGTAGCTGTGGTCGATGGCTTCACGAAGCTTGGCCTCGTCAGCATCGGTCAGATCCTTCACGCGGGTGTCGGGGTTCACGCCTGTCTGTGCCAGGATCTCCTGAGCACTCTTTCTGCCAATACCATAGATATAAGTCAAACCGATTTCGATTCGCTTATCCTTGGGCAGGTCAATACCGGCAATACGTGCCATACTTTTTAACCTCC
>OGOL01000469.1_pt1 | contig 45487 bp, 39 predicted proteins | sample 1552641 | NCBI WGS metagenome assembly OGOL01 (sample SAMEA2580140, study PRJEB22360) | human gut metagenome | biome: human gut; feature: human-associated habitat; material: faeces | place: Denmark | collected 2008/2010 | reverse complement strand
CCAGACCGGCATCCGGCAGCTCCACCACAGCCAGCTTGCAGCCCGCCGCACCAAAGCAGCGGGCCGCCGCCGCCAGCTCTGCCGCCTCACGGGGCAAAGGCTTTGCGGCACTGAGAGCCTCAGCAGCCTGACAGAGCAGCACCGGGTCCACCGACACGCCGCCGATGGCGATGCGGGCCGACAGCGGCTCACAGCCGGCGCGGTAGAAGCCGACGTGGAACGCCGCCTCCCGCAGGATAGCCGCCAACAGACCGGCACACGGCCACCGACATCGGCCCTGAGCGCCCCGGAAGCAGCGGTCTTGCCCGCCGTGCCGGCCACACCGACGAACTGCACCTTCTGGACATCCGCCGTCAGGGCAGCGCGCAGCTCCTCCGCCGGGGCAAAGCCCTCGGGCAGAGAAGAGAAATATTCGTTTGCCTGTTCGATGGTCATTGCGTCAATCCTCGTTTCAATGTTTGTAGAGCAGCCAGCACATCCTGCACAGGGCCAGACAGAACAGGCCCACCAGAATACCGGCCATCCCGCCCGAAAAATCCAGCCAGACGTCGGTGAGCTGGCTGCTCCGGCCATCGCTGAACATCTGGATGGTCTCGTCCGTCAGGGCCGTGAGCAGACCGCCCAGGATCGGCCACGAGATGTGAACGAAAAAGTGCCGGGTATAGACCCGCAGGCAGAGAGTGAGCAGGAAGCCTTCCAGCGCATACTCGCAGAAATGTGCCAGCTTGCGCACGATGTGGTCTGTCAGATGGTTCGCCGCGCCGGGCATTCCCAGACGGGTGAACACCTTTTTCATCAGAAGCAATACTCGTCCGCTTGCCGTTTCCGAGACGTCACCGATCTGCATGGAGTTGGAGAAGATGAATACGATGCAGGCGATAAGCGCAAAGGTAAAGATGACTCGCGCCGCAATGAGCCAGGGAGAAGTTTTTTGCATATCAGGATCCGTTTCCCGCATCAGCCCAGAGCCTTGATGCTCTGCTCAATGTTGGCAAGCTTGTCCTGGCTCTTGGCGTGCTTATTGCGGATGTCCTCCACCAGAGCGGCGGGAGCGCGCTCGACGAACTTGGGGTTGTTGAGCTGGTTCTCGAACATGGCCAGTTCCTTCTCGGCCTTGGCCTTTTCCTTGTTCAGACGGGCCAGCTCCTTGTCGCGGTCGATGAGCTCCATCATGGGGATGAAGCCGCGGGCGGCGTGGGTGGACACCTGCACCATGCCGTCGGTGCTGCCCTCATACTTTTCGGTGAAGGTCACATCGGTGGCGAAGGCGAACTTTGCCAGATAGACCTCGGCGCTCTGGAAGGGAGCCGGGTCAGACGTCTCGATGATCATGCTGGTCTTCTTGGCGGGGTGGACGTTCATCTCGGTGCGCATGGTACGCACAGCCTTGATGTAGTCCATGACCTTTTCAAAGGCTTCCTCTTCGTCGGCCCAGTTGTGAGCTTCATCGAAGGTGGGCCAGCTCTGGGTCATGATGGTCTCGGCAGAGCCGGGCAGAGCCTGATACAGCTCCTCGGTGATAAAGGGCATGAAGGGGTGCAGCAGCTTGAGGGCCTTATCCAGCACATACACCAGCACGCGGCGGGCAGTGTCGGCCTGCTCGGCGTCGCCGGAGTTCAGGCGGGGCTTTGCGATTTCGATGAACCAGTCGCAGTAGACGTCCCAGATGAAGCTGTTGATCTTGGCAGCGGCCAGACCCATCTCGTAGTGGTCGAGGTTGTCGCTCATGGCGCCGGCCACCTGATTCAGCTTGGTCAGCACCCACTTATCGCTCATGTCCAGCTTCTCCTCGCTGGGCAGGCCGGGCTGGAAGTCCTCGGGCAGGTTCATCAGCACAAAGCGGGTAGCGTTCCACAGCTTGTTTGCAAAGTTGCGGGCAGCCTCCACCTTCTTCTCGCTGTAGCGCATGTCATTGCCCGGGGTAGAGCCGTCCACCAGCATGAAGCGCAGGGCGTCAGCGCCGTACTGGGCGATGACTTCCAGCGGGTCGATGCCGTTGCCGAGGCTCTTGGACATCTTGCGGCCCTGGCTGTCGCGGACGATGCCGTGGATGCAGACGGTGTCAAAGGGGGCCTTGCCGGTGTAGGCCAGACCGGAGAAGATCATGCGGCTGACCCAGAAGCCGATGATGTCGTAGCCGGTGACGAGGGTGTTGGTGGGATAGAAATACTTGAGGTCCTCGCTTTCCTCATTGGGCCAGCCCAGAGTGCTGAAGGGCCACAGAGCGGAAGAGAACCAGGTGTCGAGGGTATCGGGGTCCTGGGTGAGTCTGGTGCCGCCGCACTTGGGGCAGGTGCAGGGTGCGCTCTTGGCGACCACAGTCTCGCCGCAGTCGTCGCAGTACCAGGCCGGGATCTGGTGGCCCCACCACAGCTGGCGGCTGATGCACCAGTCGCGGGTGTTCTTCATCCAGTTCATATAGTTCTTGGTGAAGCGCTCCGGCACGAACTTGATGTCGCCCTTCTCCACGCTCTCGATGGCGGGCTTGGCCAGAGGCTCCATCTTGACGAACCACTGCTTGGACACCATGGGCTCGATGGTGGAGTGGCAGCGGTAGCAGGTGCCGACTTCGTGCTTCAGAGGCTCGATCTCCTTCAGGAAGCCGCCCTCCTTCAGGTCCGCGAGGATGGCCTTGCGGGCCTCGAGGGTGGTCATGCCGGCATACTTGCCGCAGTCCAGCACATGAGGCTCGTTGACGGTGTTCTTGCCCGCGGCAAACAGAGCATCGGCAGCAGCCTTATCGGCAGCGCCGGTCATGTGGCCATCGTAGGTAAAGACGCGGACGATGGGCAGGTCATGGCGCAGGCCGACCTCAAAGTCGTTGGGGTCGTGAGCCGGGGTGATCTTCACGACGCCGGTACCCTTGGTCATGTCGGCATGCTCGTCGCAGACGATGGGGATCTCCTTGTTCAGCAGGGGCAGGATGACATGGCAGCCGTGCAGATGAGCATAGCGGGGGTCATCGCCGTTGATGGCAACAGCGGTATCGCCCAGCATGGTCTCGGGACGGGTGGTAGCCAGTTCCAGCATCTCGCCGGTCTCCTTGACCGGGTAGAGCAGGTGCCAGAAGCTGCCGTCCTTTTCCTCATACTCCACCTCGGCGTCGGAAATGGAGGTGTTGCAGTGGGGGCACCAGTTGACCATGCGGTTGCCGCGGTAGATCAGCCCCTTGTCGTACAAATGCACGAACACTTCCTTGACAGCCTCAGAGCAGCCCTCGTCCATGGTAAAGCGCTCACGCTCCCAGTCGCAGCTGCTGCCCAGCTTCTTGAGCTGGCTGACGATGCGGTTGCCATACTTGGTCTTCCAGGCCCAGGCGCGCTCCAGGAAGCCGTCGCGGCCCACCATTTCCTTGGTCAGGCCCTCAGCACGCATGGCCTCCACGACCTTGGCCTCCGTAGCGATGGAAGCGTGGTCCGTGCCAGGCACCCACAGGGCGGCATAGCCCTGCATCCGCTTGGTGCGGATGAGGATGTCCTGCATGGTGTTATCCACGGCGTGGCCCATGTGGAGCTGGCCGGTGACGTTCGGAGGGGGCATCACGATGGTGTAGGGCTTCTTGTCGGGGTCGGCCTTGGTGTGGAAGTAGCCGCCATCCAGCCAGAACTGGTAGATGCGGTCTTCCACCTGGCTCGGATCATACTGTTTTGCGAGTTCTTTCATAGTATCCTCCCAGATGAATAAATAGAAGTTGTTTTCGTAAGCAGGGCGCGCCGGATGACGAGAATTTTTGTCCGCAGACAAGGCGATTTTCCGCAGCAATCCTAGGCGGATTGCAAGGGAAATCAACGCAGTATGCGGGCAAAAAGGCCGTTCAGACGGTGTGCAATGCTTATGAAAACGGCTTCTTGTGTGGGACGAAAAAAGCCGCCCCACGGAGCGTTCCATGGGACGGCTGTAATATAACCGCGGTACCACCCAAATTGCACACGGCTTTCTGCCGTATGCCCCTTGATGCCCCGATAACGTGGGGCAGACCCGGAGGCGACTACTCCTGTTTCCCCGCCTCTGCTCAAAAGCGACAGCACGCCGCACTGCCATACCGGGTTTTCAGCAGCCCCCGGCTCTCTGGATGGCGAAAACGACGCACACTCTTTTTCCTTGCATTTATAAAAAGAATATAGCGTTTTTTGTGCGTTTTGTCAATCTCTTTTTGCTCTGGATAAAATTTTCACATCCTTGTGCGGGGCCTTCGCTCCCTGCGTCAGGCAGATTTTTTCTTCTCACCCTTCCGCGTCCAGAAGCTCCGTTTTCAGCCGGGCAATGAGCCGCTCCATCAGGGCCACACGGTTGAAGGGGGTCATGAGATAGAAGCCGTCGGCGTAGGGCAGAGCCTCCCGGGCCATCTGCATCGACACCTCAAGGCCCAGCGCCTCGCCCTGCTCCCGGTCGAGGCCCGCGAAGCGCTGGATGATGTCCTCCTCCACATGGATGCCGTTGATCTCGTTCTCCATGAAGATGGCGTTCCGCTGGCTGACCACGGGCATGATGCCGGCCAGAATTTTAGCCCGTTCACCCAGTGTCTGACGGGCCTTGCGGAGATTTTCCACCGCCTGTGCCGACAGCACCGGCTGGGTCAGGAAGCCCGACATCCCGTTTTCCAGCTTTTCCACAGCCCGGCGCAGCTCCACGTCAAAGTTCCGGGCGTTGAGATTCAGCGCACCAAAGACGGTCATGGCCGAGGGCATCTCCCGGCCCTCCCCGGCCAGCGAGACGATGTACTGGGCCAGCTTGCGGGAGTTGAACTGGTAGACATTCTTCACCTCGTCCCGCTCTGCGGTGGGGATGGGGTCGCCGGTGATGGCCAGCACCTCCCGCACGCCCTCGGCGTAAAGGCCCAGCAGAAGGGCCTTGGTGGCGTTGAGGTTGCGGTCGCGGCAGGTCATGTGGGGCAGAGCACACATTCCCAGTTCCCGGTGTACCCGGCAGGCCACGAGGGAGGAATCCATCCGGGCCTGCGCGATGGGGCAGTCGGCGATGGTCAGCAGGTCAGCGCCTGCGGCCTGCAGTCTCCGTGCGCCGTCCAGATAGCCGCTCAGGTCGGCCACCCGGGGCGAATCCAGTTCAATGGCGATGACCTTCTCACCTGCGTTCAGTTTCCGCAGGAAAGCATCGTCTTTTTCCACCGCCGGTGCAGTTCCGGTGGAAAGCTTCGCTGCCGGAGCGGCTTCGGTCTGCTGGGGCAGGGCATCCAGCTCTGCACGCAGGGCCGCGATATGGGCGGGCGTCGTACCGCAGCAGCCGCCCAAAATACGGACGCCCGCAGCGGCGATCTGCCCCATCTCCCGGGCAAAATACGCAGGCTTGCCCTGATACAGCACCCGCGCCCGGGTGACCACCGGATAGCCCGCGTTGGGCATCACCGACAGGGGCAGCAGCGTCTCGCCAAGGCTCTGCACCAGTTTCTTCATCGCGCCGGGGGCCGAGACGCAGTTCAGGCCCACGGCGTCCACCACGCCGCTCTGCTCCATCCGGTGCAGCAGGTCGCGGAACAGCAGACCCTCGCGGGTGTAGCCGTCCGGCAGCACCGCGAAGGACACCATGACAAAGGCGTCCGGCACGGCCACACGCAGTGCCTTTACCGCCTCCACAATGCCCACATCGGAGCTGAGCGTCTCGAACAGAAAGTTCTTTGCCCCCAGTGCGGCGAACTGCTGCGCCACAAGGCCGTAGGCGCTGCTGGCCGGGGCAGCTTCGGTGTCCGGGGCCGGGCCGAGGTCAGCAAAGACGGCGGCGTCCTTCTCAGCGGCAGCGTCACAGGCCAGCTTCCAGCCCGCCTCGGCCAGCTCTTCCCAGCCCGGCATCTGGGCCGCCGCCATCCGGGGCAGACCGAAGGTGTTGGTCTTGATGGCCTGTGCGCCTGCGGCAAGATATTCCGCATGGACCTTCTTCACGCCCTCGGGGTCGGTGAGGTTGGCCATTTCGCAGTCCGCGCCCGGTGCCGCTTTATAATAGGTGCCCATGCCGCCGTCGAACAAAAGCGGCTTGCGGGCAAGATACTCTCGGATGTCCGTCATAGAAAGGTTCTCCTTTTTTATTGATTTTATAAAGAAATTCAGGTATAATTTTTGTATGAAAGTGAGGTGCTTTTGGATGCCCAAGATTCGTTCCAGCGCAGACCTGCGCAACAACTACAATGAGATCTCCACCTTCTGCCACGACTACGCCGAGCCGGTGTTCATCACCAAAAACGGCAAAGGCGACCTTGCCGTGATGAGCATCGAGACCTACGAGGCCCTGACCGCCCGGTTCGATTTGTATGCGAAATTGCAGGAAGGTCTGGATGACGTGGCGGCGGGAAGAACGCGTCCCTGGGAAGATGTCCGCAAAGAGCTGTCGAAACAATGGGGGCTTGAATGAACTACAAGATTCATGTCTCTCACGCCGCCGAGCACGACCTGCACTCTGCCGCAAACTATATTGCTCACCAACTGCAAAATCCGCTGGCTGCTCGCCGGATGCTGGCGAATGCACTTGCAAGCATCGACTCGCTCGAAACATTTCCCGGACGCTTTCCGGTGATCGACGAGCCGCTTCTTGCCTCTCATCAGCTCCATTTTGTCCCTGTGCAGAATTATTTTCTGTTCTATAGGATCGACTCTTCCACCCAGACCGTCCACATCCTCCGCTTCCTGTATGGTCACAGCGACTGGCAGGCTATCCTCCGGGCGGATGTTCTTCCAACCTGAGCATTCTCCCCGGCCCTTTGCCGGGGAGAATTTTTATGCAGTCATCTTCAGTTTAATGAAGTTTGCGCACTTGTCAAGCATTTTTGCCCCGAAGCAGCCCATTTTGCTTGCGCCGAAGCCGGTTTTGTGCTATTCTATGCATATTTACAATGGTTGGGAGGAATGTATCATGCGCCACGCCGGCACACAGGAAATCGAAACGCCGCGGCTGCTTCTGCGCCGCCTTATGCCGTCGGATGCCCCGATGATGTACGCAAACTGGGCCAACGACCCGGAGGTCACCCGGCTGGCTGCGCTGGACGCCGCACAAGGATGTGGCCGAGACGCAGGAGCTTCTGAGCGCATGGGCGCTGCTCTATCCCAACGAGGACTACTACCAGTGGGCCATCGTGGAAAAGGCCACCGGACAGGTGTTCGGCTCCATCAGCATCTACAACAGCCTGCTGGGAGAACCGGCACAGCGAAATGAATGGCCGGGATTCGACCTCTCCGAGGGCATCTGGGAGCCGGGCTACTGCATTGGCAGAGCATGGTGGGGCAAGGGCTGCACCACCGAGGCTCTGAAAGCTCTGGTAGAATACTGGTTCAAGAATACAGACAGTAATTGGCTTGCCTGCTCCCACGCCGTGGAGAACCCCGCCAGCGGCAAAGTCATGATGAAAGCAGGCTTTGTCTACGACCACGACGCCGTCTACCATAAATTCGACGGTACAGCGATACCCTGCAAGTGCTATGCCCTGACGCGAGAATACTACGAATCGCTATATTCTCCAAATGAATAACAGAAAGGAATCATTTTGAGCGAACTTTACGATATTTTAGTCGAAACTCCCCCGACGAAGGTCATCCTTCTCGCCCTCGACCAGGGCCTGTGGGACTGCGAGCGCAGCCTTGCCGAGCTGGCTGCGCTGTGTGAGGCCAACCACATGGAGGCCGTGGCCGAAGTCACCCAGAAGCGCCAGACCCCTGAGACCGGCATCGTGCTGGGCAGCGGCAAGCTGGAAGAAGCCGCTGCCGCCGCCGCAGAGCTGGGGGCCGAGTGCGCCGTCTTCGACGGTGAGCTGACCGGCAGCCAGATCCGCAACATCTCCACGGCCCTCGGCGGCCTCGAAGTCATCGACCGCACCATGCTCATCCTCGAGATCTTCCGCAGCCGTGCCGTGACCAACGAAGGCAAGCTGCAGACCGAGCTGGCCCTCCTGCGCTACCGTCTGCCCCGCCTGCAGGGCATGGGCGAAAGCCTGAGCCGTCAGGGCGGCGGCGGTGGCGGCGGCGGCGGTGCCCGCCGTGGTGCCGGTGAAACGAAGCTTGAGCTTGACCGCCGCCACGTCCACGCCCGCATCGATGCACTGGCTGAGAAGCTGGCCGAGATGGAAAAGCGCCGGGGCGAGAGCCGGAAAGCCCGCGCCAAGACCGGAATGCCGGTGGTCAGCCTCGTGGGCTACACCAACGTGGGCAAATCCAGCCTGATGAACGCTCTCTGCGGCCCCAGCGTCGCCGAAGCCGATATGCTCTTTGCCACCCTCGACCCCACCAGCCGGAAGCTGGTGCTGCCCAGCGGCATGGCCGTGCTGCTGGTGGACACCGTCGGCTTCGTCTCCCGTCTGCCCCACAATCTGGTGGAAGCATTCAAATCCACGCTGGAAGAGGCCGCATGGTCGGACGTCATCGTCCGGGTGGCCGACGCCGGCGATGAGCAGCGGGAAGAGCAGCTGGCCGTCACCGACGAAGTGTTGGACGGCCTCGACTGCGCCGACATTCCCCGCCTGACCGTCTACAACAAGTGCGACAAGCCCGGCGCGCTGAGCTTCGACCCCGACATCCTGCTCACCAGCGCCAAGACCGGCTACGGCCTCGACAAGCTGCTGGCCAAGCTGGACGAGACCCTCAGCGACCGCGTCCACACCATCCGCGTTCTCCTGCCCTACGATAAGCTGGGCCTCGCCGCCCCCATGCGGGAGCGCGGCAGCGTCCAGCTCGAAGAGTACCGCGAAGACGGCCTCTACCTCGAAGGCATCGTCAAGACCGAAGACCTCCACTGCTTCGAGGGCTATCTGGTCTGAGGACCCGCATACGAAAAGAACCGGACTCCGCGGAGTCCGGTTCTTTTGCCTTTCAAGGCATCAGCCTGCGGCAGGAGGCGCTTCCTCTGCGCCCATCAGCTGGTCGTACCGGCCGGTGAACACCCGTTCCGGCAGGGCCGCCGTCAGGGCGAGGGCGGCGGTGAACCGCTCCTCATCGGTCAGCTCTTCCTCCACCGGTGGGAAGTGCGCGAGCACTTCGTCCAGCTGCTTTTTGACCTCCCGGGCCACGAAGATGCCCCGGTCGGTGAGGTAGATCTTGCCGTAATACTCCTTGACGATCATCCCCCGCTCCATCAGCAGGTTCAGCACCCGCACCACCGAGGGTTTGGTCACGCCCAGCTTCTCGGCGATGCTGCGGGAGCTGATGTCAAGATGGGTCTGCGAGACCTCATAGATCGCGAGCAGGTACCGCAGGTGTGCTGGCGTCAGTTCCATCTCGTATCACTCTCTTTTCGTTATATCACACGAACTCTTGGTTTACAAAAGGGGCGCGGGCCAAAGCCTTGACCCGCGCCCCCTCTCTTACGCTATTGCTCAGTGGCAGCCGCCCTTGCAGCTGCTGCAGCTTCCGCCGCAGTCGCAGCCGCCGCTGCATCCACTGCAGCCGCCATGCTTATGAGAGTGCCAGGTGATCCAGCCTACACCGCCAAACACGATGGCTCCGACGATGATCGTCGGCAGATTGAAATTAGCAGCCAGGAACTCCATCATAACAATGCACTCCTTTCAGCGCGTTTTGAGAAGTTTTTTACTTGATTTTGGAAACGTCGATCTTGACCTCGTTGTCGTTCACATACTTGTTGGGACGGACCATCAGGTAGATGAAGGCCACCAGAATGACAGCAGCCACGATGGTGAAGAAGTTGAAGCTCAGCTCGCCGGTGATGAGGCCGCCCAGCTGGTACACGACCAGAGCAGAGCAGTAGGCCAGTGCGCACATATAGCCGATGGCGAATGCCGTCCACTTGCCGTTGTTCATCTCACGCTTGATAGCGCCCATGGCAGCGAAGCAGGGAGCGCACAGCAGGTTGAAGATCATGAATGCATAAGCGCTCAGAGCGGTGTAATCTGCAGCAACGAGGCTCCAGATCTCATCACCGTTCTCAGACAGCTCCTCGCCGCCGAAGTGATACAGGACGCCGAAGGTACCGACGACGTTCTCCTTTGCGATCAGGCCGGAGACAGAAGCGACGGTAGCCTTCCAGTTGCCGAAGCCCAGAGGCGCGAAGATCCAAGCGACTTTGGTAGCGATAGCAGCCAGAACGGAGTTGTCCTGATCCTCGACCATGCCGAAGGCGCCGTTCTCGAAGCCGAAGCCCTGCAGGAACCACAGGACGACGGTAGCAGCCAGAATGACGGAACCGGCACGCTTGATAAAGGACCAGCCGCGCTCCCAGGTAGCACGGAAGACGTTGCCCCAGGCGGGGATGTGGTATGCGGGCAGCTCCATAACAAAGGGAGCGGGGTCACCCGCAAAGGCCTTGGTCTTCTTCAGGATGATGCCGGAGCAGATGATGGCAGCCATGCCGATGAAGTAAGCAGAGACAGCCACCAGAGAAGAACCGCCGAACATCGCACCTGCGATCAGGCCGATGATGGGCATCTTAGCGCCGCAGGGGATGAAGCAGGTGGTCATGATGGTCATACGGCGGTCGCGCTCGTTCTCGATGGTACGAGAAGCCATGACGCCCGGGACGCCGCAGCCAGTGCCGACCAGCACGGGAATGAAGCTCTTACCGGACAGGCCGAACTTACGGAAGATACGGTCCATGATGAAGGCGACACGGGACATATAGCCCACATCCTCCAGAATGGACAGCAGGAAGAACAGGACCAGCATCTGGGGAACGAAGCCCAGGACCGCGCCGACACCGGCGACGATGCCGTCCATGATCAGGCCGTACAACCAGCCCGCCACGCCGATGCTCTCCAGGAAGCCGCCCAGCGCATTGGGGACGATCTCGCCGAACAGGACGTCGTTGGTCCAGTCGGTAGCGAAGGTGCCGATGGCCCAGCCGCCGTCGGCGATGGAAGTACCCATAGACAGGGAGTACATCAGGTACATAATGACTGCGAAGATGGGCAGAGCCAGAATACGGTTGGTGACGATCTGATCGACCTTATCGGAAACGGTCAGGTGCTCGACGCGGGCCTTCTTCTTGACAGCCTTATCGACGACACCGTTGATGTATGCGTAACGCTGGTTGGTGATGATGCTCTCGGCGTCATCGTCCATCTCAGCCTCGCAGTCCTTGATGTGCTGGTCGATATGAGCGATCAGGTCGGAGGAGAGCTTCAGCTCATCCATGACCTTGTCGTCGCGCTCGAACAGCTTGACAGCGTACCAGCGCAGGAAGCGGTCATCGACTTTGCCCTGGATGGACTCCTCGATGTGAGCGATGGCGTGCTCAACGCTGCCGGTGAAGACGTGGGGCAGCTCGCCGCCCTTGCCAGCCTTTGCAGCAGCCATAGCAGCCTTTGCAGCAGCCTCGGTGCCTTCGCCCTTCAGTGCGCTGATCTCAACAGCCTGACAGCCCAGCTCGGCGCTCAGCTTCTTCAGGTCGATCTTATCGCCGTTCTTGCGGACGAGGTCGATCATGTTGACAGCCATGACCACGGGGATGCCCAGCTCGATGAGCTGAGTGGTCAGGTACAGGTTGCGCTCGATGTTGGTGCCATCAATGATGTTCAGGATAGCATCGGGCTTCTCCTTGACCAGATAAGTACGGGAGACGACCTCTTCCAGAGTGTACGGAGACAGGGAGTAGATACCGGGCAGGTCCTGGATGATGACATCCTTCTCGCCCTTCAGCTTGCCTTCCTTCTTCTCGACGGTAACGCCGGGCCAGTTGCCGACGTACTGATTAGAGCCGGTCAGATTGTTGAACAGGGTAGTCTTACCACAGTTCGGGTTGCCGGCCAGTGCAATTTTAATGCTCATTGCAACTCCTTTTCTCTCGTTACGATCAAACGACTTCGATCATTTCGGCGTCGGCCTTGCGCACGCTCAGCTCGTAGTTGCGCACAGTCAGCTCCATCGGGTCGCCCAGAGGGGCGACCTTGCGGACGTAGATCTCCACACCCTTGGTGATGCCCATGTCCATGATGCGGCGCTTGACCGGGCCTTCGCCGTGCAGGCGCGCCACGGTGGCAGTCTCGCCGACCTTAACGTCTTTCAGAGTCTTCATAAAAAATCCTCCTCTACTTGTCTTTCTATTCAGAGACTATCCAGTTTCGGAGCGTCTCCCAAACAGCGTTTTGCCGCTGCTCAGCCAACCATAATGCGGTTTGCCATCGTCTTGTCGAGGGCCAGACGGCTCTCCTTGACCTGAACGATGAGGTTGCCTGCGATCTCATTGACGACAGTCACCTGACTGCCCACCACGAAACCAAGCTCTGCCAGATGCAGACGCACTTCATCCTTGCCGGTGATCTTCTGGATGGTGACGGTATCGCCTGCTTTTGCCATAGTCAAAGGCATCATAATTGTTCCACTCCCATTCGTGCTCCCCATTCTGCGGGGAGCTTTTCGGTTCCCTTTTTTTCGTCCTCGGGGATGGTCGCACCAGCCAGACGCCGCAACGCGCTCGCTCATGCCCGCGTCCCCCTCCGAAAAGCTACGGCAGTTAGTCAGTCGCAACTATCAGCATGGATAGTTTATACTTACTAACACGCATTGTCAACCATTTTCCGGCTCAAAAAAGTTAGTTTGTATGAACAAACAAATTTTCTTCCCTTATTTCAAGAAGATTTTTACAGTTTCTATATACTAACTTTGTTTGCACATATTTACGATTTTTCTCTTTTACACTCCCCGCAAATGACACAGCCGCCCGGTGCAGGGGGTATTCTGCAACGAGCGGCCGCGTGTCAAAAGGAGGATTCTTCCCGCCAGTGCGTGGTTTCGCTCTGGCGGGCGCCAGGATAAAAAGAGAGTATTTGGAAGAGAATGTCAAAATTCAGGGGCGTCAGGCTGCGACCGCCAGACGCTGGATGGGCGTTCCGCTGCGGAACAGACGGAGATATACTGCCGTACACTTGTTCAGTTGAGCAAAATGCTGCTGGGCGGCATTGGGGTCACCATAGGCTTTCCAGCAGCCGCAGCAGGTGAAGTTGCGGCCCGCATTTTCGATAAAGCCCACCACATCGTAAAGCGGATAGCCCAGAAATACGCCGATCTCATGGGGAAAATCGGCCTCGCAGCAGAGCCGGCGGGACAGCTGCCGCAAAAGCGGCGCGTAGTCGTCCGACTGCTCAGGCAGAGTGTAGCCTTCCCTGCACAGGAAATCCCGCACCTGCGGCTGGGTCAGCACAGCGCGGAGCTTGCTCTCGCGGTAGACGTACACCAGATACCGGTGGGTCTGCACACAGCCCTTGAGGACGCGGACGCAGAGGCCCTTTTCGCCCAGCTGTTCGTTCCAGCTGCGGACGCGGCGGGCAAGGTCGGCGCAGTCGCTCGTCTCGTAGCGGAAAAGTCCCGCAGGCTTTAAGCTGGCCAGCACCGGGGCGCACTGTTCGATCATGACTGTCTCAAAGTTGCGTTCCATGTCTTCGGCCTCCCTGCCCGTTTTCCACTATTGTCTCCTGCCATGTGGTGCTTATGCAGGAGATACGGTTAGAAAAAGCTAACCAAAATTTCAAAAAGAATGCGGCAGCCTGCCCCTCTCGAGCTTCTTCCGCTTCTTGGTTAGTCATTTCTAACGTGGCATTATCTTACCATAGGTCCGGCTCTGTGTCAACACCTTTTTGCAAAAATATTTGCTCCATTTTCTCCGCCGTGCTATACTGAGCCAAAGCTGATATGGCAATTCAACTTTTTAATGCAGCAGCAACAGCGTTGGATTGCATATCGCAACTATGCTGTTTGGATGTTGCACGAATTTCTTGACTTGCGATAAAAAGGAATGGTATCCCCATGCATCTTATCTCACCCGAAAAGCTGGCCTCGGCCATCGCCGACCGTCTGGCCCGACAGTCTGCCGTCCTCGTCGCACTGGATGGCCGCTGCGGCAGCGGCAAAACGACGCTGGCCGCACAGCTGACAGAGCGTTTTCCTCAAAGCATCACCGTCCACACCGACGACTTCTATCTCCCGCCATCCCGGCGAGTCACAGGCTGGGAGAGCATTCCCTGCGCCAACATGGACATCCGGCGCCTGCGGGATGAGGTCATCGCTCCCGCCCGGGCAGGGCAGGCATTCTCCTACCAGGCCTACTCCTGCCGCGAAGGTGCCTATCTGCCGCCGCGTCCCCTCGGCCCTGCGCCGCTGGTCATCGTGGAGGGAAGCTACAGCCATCACCCCAGACTTGCACCCTATTATGATATAAGAATATTCGTCACCTGCTCTCCCGATGAGCAGGCCCGGCGGCTCCGCAAACGGGAGGGGGAGCGGTATTCGAATTTTGTGGAGCGGTGGATCCCGCTGGAAGAGGGGTATTTTGCAAATTACTCCATTGAGGAGAACGCGGAGATGATGGTCGTTACTGATTGACGGCATCACGCGCCGGTGTGCGGGGTGAGTTTTATTTTATGGTCAAATGGCTTTGCGCTCCGCGCGGGCCAGAGCGCTCTTGCATTAAGGCTAACTGTTCTCTTTTGGCACGCAAAAGAGAACTTAACCCCGCGTAACCGCGCTCTACCCCCGCGCCACAGGCGCGAGAACCATTTCTGGTTCTCTTTTGGTGCGCAAAAGAGAACTCAGCTTAATGGAAGAGCACTCTCCCCTTGTAAAAAGCCCTCAAAAAGGGTATCATAAAGAAAAAAGCAAAGGAGCCTTACTTATGCGTGCTTACGAGCGACTGCTGAAATATGCCAAAGTATACACCACCTCGGACCCCGAGTCCGGCACCCATCCTTCTGCCGCACGGGAATTCGACCTCGCCCACCTGCTGGTGGAAGAGATGAAGTCCATCGGCATTGAGGACGCCTTTGTGGACGAGCACTGCTACGTCTACGGCAGCATCCCCGCCACCAAGGGCTGCGAGAAGAAGCCCGCGCTGGGCCTCATCGCCCACATGGACACTGCCCCCGACGCTCCCGGCGAGAACGTCAAGCCCATCCTCCACGAAAACTACGACGGCGGCGACGTCACCCTCCCCGGCACCGGCATGGTCATGAAGACCTCCACCTTCCCCTTCCTGAAGGAACTGAAGGGCGAGACTCTCATCACCACCGACGGCACCACCCTGCTGGGCGCTGACGATAAATCCGGCGTTGCTGAGATCCTGACCGCCGCCGAGACCCTGATCAAAAAGAAGCTGGCCCACGGCAAGCTCTGCATCGCCTTTACCCCCGATGAGGAGATCGGCGAGGGCGCTTCTCTCTTCGACATCCCGGGCTTCGGCGCAGACTTCGCCTATACCGTCGATGGCGGCGACGTGGGCGGCATCGAGTACGAGAACTTCAACGCCGCATCTGCCACTGTCACCATCCACGGCTTCTCCGTCCACCCCGGCAGCGCCAAGGACGCCATGATCAACGCCTCCAACGTGGCAATGGAATTCCACATGGCCCTGCCCGTCATGGCCCGCCCCGAGACCACCGAGGGCTATCAGGGCTTCTACCATCTGTGCCAGATGTATGGCGACGTCACCGAGGCAAAGCTGGGCTACATCCTCCGCGACCACGACGCCGGCAAGCTGCAGTTCAAGAAGGACAACCTTCTCCACATCGCCTGCTACCTCAACGGCAAGTACGGCCCCGGCACGGTGGAAGTCGAGATCAAGGACAGCTACCGCAATATGCTGGAGAAGATCAAGCCCCACTTCCACCTTGTGGAGACAGCCCGCAAGGCCATCGAGAAGGCCGGTCTGACCCCGGAAGAGATCCCCGTCCGCGGCGGCACTGACGGCGCTGTCCTGAGCTGGAAGGGTCTGCCCTGCCCCAACCTCGGCACCGGCGGCTTCAACTTCCACGGCGTCTGCGAATGCACCACCGTCGAGCGGATGGACAAGGCCACCGAGATCCTGCTGAATATCGTTGAACTTTATTCTAAATAACTTCGCATCGTAAAAAATGGCTCCGGCATCTGCCGGAGCCATTTTTTGCTTCTTAAAACTCGATGCTCTGCGCCGCCTTGGCGATGGCTCCCAGCAGCTCCACCAGCTTGCTCTCGTCCATCCGGCTGCTGTTGTTAGCAAAGGCGTAGAAGCAGCCCTGCACGCAGAACGAGAGCAGGATGCCCCGGTTCAAATCAGCCGCGAAGGTCGGGTCAGCTTCCTCAAAGCGCTGGCGCAGCCCCTTCTCGATGCTGTTGGCGAAGATGCCCTGCCGACTGCCCGAAAAGAGGATGTTCACAGCCCGCTGGTTCTGCATGAAGGCATGGAACAGCTCCCGCGTCAGCGTCTCTGCCTGATGCAGTGCCACGCTGTCGTTGGTGCGGGGCACGCTGGCCAGGATAGACTCGATGAGCTTGTTTTCCAGTGCATTGGCCAGCGCGTAGATGTCCTCATAGTGGGCATAGAACGTCGATTTGTTGATGCAGGCCATCGCACACAAGTCTTTTATCTTGATTTTTTCCAGAGGGTTCTTCTCCCGCAGTTCCATGAAAGCCTGTTCGATGGCGCGGTCGGTACGGGCGATACGGATGTCCACAAAATCCACCTCTTCCGTGTTTTAGTTGATTATCCAACGGTTTTCGTCTTTCGTCGATGGACAAGACCCCGTGGATTTTTTACAATGAAAGCAGTACCCTTATTCTTCTTTTTTATAGAGCAGGCCCTTGGCGTCCAGTGCCGCTTCGATGCGGCGGAACGCCTCCGGCGTGGGGCAGCTCAGGGTGTGCAGATGCACACCGCCGGTCATCCGGCTCAGCAGGCACTCGGGCGTATCCGCCGCCTGCTGGATAAAATGGTCCACATCGTACCGGCTGGCGAGGTTGAGGTTGCCGCGCAGCTCACCGTAAAGCGGGTTCTCCACGGCCACATCCACCACGATGCCGCCCTGGTCCACCACGGTATACAGCTCCTCCCGCATCTGGTCGGCAGTGCTGTGGACACAGGCGAGGATGCCCGTATAGCCCCGCGCCGCCGGGTGGAGCTGATAACCCCGGGGCGTTGCGTCGATCTGCGTCCCCGACGCCCGCAGCAGGGCCACATCACCCACCACGATCTGCCGCGAGACCCCCAGTTCCCCGGCCAGTACACTGGCACTCAGCGGTGCATCGGCCTCCGTCAGCCGCTCTAAGATCACTTTTCTGCGCTGCGCAGCATTCATCTTCCACACTCCCCCTTTTTATCCTACCAGCCGCAGCAGGGTGGCGTAGTTGGAGGGCAGCTGGACTTTCAGCTTCCCCCACTCCACCTGCGTCAGGATGGGCTGACTGCCCACACAGTCGGCCAGCAGGTCTTCGACACCCGAAGCCTCCACCGGCAGCTGGAATTCCATCGAAACCGGGCTGTCACCGTTATTGTACACCGCCACGACAGCCTTGCCGTCCAGCACCCGGGCGTAGGCGTAGCTCTGGGTGGTCAGCGTCAACTCCTTGAACTCGCCCCAGCTCAGCTCGGGACACTCCGCTTTCAGCCTGCCCAGTGCAGCATAGATGCTGGTGACAGGGTTCGTCTTCTCGGCGTCGGTGTAGTCGGCCAGCTCGAGGCAGGGGCGGAGCGGCCAGTCGCTGCCCCACTCTTTTTTGCCCTCGATGCCAAATTCCGAGCCATAATAGATGGACGGAATGCCCCAAAGCGTATATACTAGAAGAGCAATATGCCGGATGTGGTCGCGGTTGCGCAGTTTATTGGGCAGCCGCTCCACATCGTGGTTATCCGAGAAGTTATAGAGCCGGGTATCGTGGCAGAGGCCCTGCAGACGCCGCATGGTATGGGCGATCTCGAAATAGTTGTGGTCGTTGTGGCCGCTCCACAGACCCTTATGCAGTTCGTAGTTGGTGACGGAGTGGAGCATCTCGGGGTTGGCCCAGCGGCTGTAGTCGCCATGGATGACCTCACCCATCAGCCAGAACTCGGGCTTCACCTCGTTGGCAACGCGGCGCAGGCCCTTCATGAAATCGAAGTCCAGCACGTCGGCAGCGTCCAGACGGATGCCGTCAATATCGAACTCATCCACCCAGAAGCGGATGGTATCGAAATGGTAGTTCTGCACCTCGGGGTTGCGCTGGTTCAGCTTGACCAGCAGGTTGAAGCCGCCCCAGTTGCCGTAAGAGAAGCCGTCGTTGTACTCGTTGTTGCCCCAGAAATTCACGTCGCAGAACCAGTCGCGGTAGCGGGCGTTCTCGCGGTGCTCCTTCAGCTCCTGGAACGCGAAGAAATCGCGGCCCACATGGTTGAACACGCCGTCCACGATGACCTTCTGGCCCCGCTCATGGCAGGCGGCGACAAATTCCTTGAACTCCTCGTTGGTGCCGAGACGCCGGTCTACCAGACGGTAGTCGATGGTGTCATAGCCGTGGGAACCGCTCTCGAACAGCGGGCCGATATAGATCGCCGTACAGCCAAGCTTTGCCGCGTGCTGAGCCCACGCATCCAGCTTTTTGAAAGCCCCTGGGACAGGCTGTCCGTCGTTTTCATGCGCGCAGCCGCACAATCCCAGAGGATAGATGTGATAGAATACCGCATTGTCATACCAAGCCATTGTCTGTACCGCTCCTGTTTTCAAAAAGTTACAACAGATCACTTTTCCGACAAAAGTGCATCTGTGTCCTATTCAGTATAGCACATTTTCCGACAAAAGTGTGGTAAAAGTGTTGTATATTTCTCATTTTACATATTCCATCGTACACGTTCTCTGTAAAAATTGCGATAAAAGGAGTCTTTCGTATGAATCTTCCCTCCATCCCCAAATCCTTCTTCAACGGCGACTGCTTCGACGCCTACCGCATCCTCGGCGCACACCCCTGGCAGGGTGACCACGGCGAAGAGGGCTGGCGCTTCGCGGTCTGGGCTCCCGGTGCCACGGCTGTGGAGGTCTGCGGCGGCTTTGACGGCTGGGGCGCAGGCATCCCGCTCCAGAAAGCCGACACCGGCGTGTGGAGCGGCTTTGTATCCGGGCTGTGCGAGGGGGAGCTCTACAAATACCGCATCCACGGAGCCGACGGCAGCGTGGTCATGCGGGCCGACCCCTACGCTTTCGCGTCCGAAGTCCGCCCCGCCAACGCCAGCCGCCTGACCAGACTGGACTTTTCCTTCGACGACAGCGCATGGATGGAGCGGCGGGATAAATGCCGCAATCTGCCCATGAACATCTACGAGCTCCATGCCGGCAGCTGGAAGCATAAGCCCAACTCCACCCAGCCCGACGGCTCGGACGGCTGGTACGATTACGAAGAGCTGGCTCGGGAGCTCATCCCCTGGCTGCTGGAACACCACTTCACCCATGTAGAGCTTCTGCCGCTGGCAGAACACCCCTTCGACGGCAGCTGGGGCTACCAGACCACCGGCTACTTTCGCGATAGACCTCACCAGCCGATACGGCACCCCGGCCCAGTTTGCCTCCTTCGTCAACGCCTGCCACCGGATGGGCATCGGCGTCATCATGGACTTTGTCCCCGTCCACTTTGCGGCCAACGCCGACGCACTGGCCAACTTTGACGGCACCCACCTCTACGAATACGACAGCGACGTGGGCCACAGCGAGTGGGGTACCTGCAACTTCAACTACTACCGCCGGGAGGTGTGCAGCTTTCTGAACAGCGCCGCCGCCCTCTGGATGGAGGTCTATCACTGCGACGGCATCCGGATGGACGCCATCTCCCGCGCCCTCTACTGGCAGGGCGACCCTGCCCGGGGCGTCAACGAGGGCGCCGTCACCTTCCTGCGGAACCTCAACCACGGCCTGAACGATCGCTGGCCCACCGGCGTTTACATGGCCGAAGATTCCACCAACTTCCTCAAAGTCACGGCCCCCACCCGCTACGACGGCATCGGCTTCGACTACAAGTGGGATATGGGCTGGATGCACGATACGCTGGACTACTTCGCCACCCCCTTCGGCCAGCGTCCCGACGCATACGGGAAGATCATTTTCAGTATGCACTATTTCTACAACGAGCTCTACCTGCTGGCGCTGAGCCACGACGAGGTCGTCCACGGCAAAAAGACGGTCATCGACAAGCTCTGGGGCACCTACGAGGAAAAATGCGCCCAGCTGCGCACTCTCTATTTTTATATGTATGCGCACCCGGGCAAAAAGCTCAATTTTATGGGCAACGAGCTGGGGCATTTCCGGGAGTGGGACGAAAAGCGGGAGCTGGACTGGGACCTGCTCAAGTACCCCTTCCACGATGCGTTCCAGAAATATTTCGGCGCTCTGAGCCGGCTTTACGCCACCCAGCCCGCCCTCTATGCGGGCGAGTATGACCCCCGCTGCTTCGAGTGGGTGGCCAGCGAGAGCCGGGACGAGGGCGTGTACGCCTGGCTGCGCAAGGGTGCGGGACAAACCATCCTCTGCGTCATGAACACCCAGAACACTGCCCACAAAAAGTTCCCGCTCTACCTGAGCTTCCCCGCCGGGGCCGAAGAACTTCTGAACACCGAGGCCCCCTGCTGGGGCGGCGCGGACAAGTCGAAGCCCAAAGCCCTCCACACCTCGGACGGCGGCGTCTATGGCCGGGACTACACCCTCACCGTGGACCTGCCCGCCATGGGCAGTCGGATGTTCAAGCTCACCCCCGAAGCGCCCCGCCCCGAGGCCGCACAGGCCAGCGCCCGCCGGGCCGCTGCCGCACGCCGCAAGGCAGCCCGCACCCAGAACGCCAAGGCGGATGCCGCCGCATACAACTCCAAAAAGTAATATTTGTTTCAGAATATCCCGTCTGCTGAAAATGCAGCGGGATATTCCGCGTTCTGGCGCGGTCTGCGGCTGGACAAGCCTTAACGGATTCATTATACTGTTAGATGGAAAGTTGTGTTTTGCATTTTCCGGAAGTTAAATGAAAGGGATCATCCTTCTATGCTATCTGCTGCTGTTCGCCGGCTCTCGCCTCTGCAATGGGCGGGGGTCGGTCTGGGCAGCTGTGCGGTGCTGCTGGCTCTTCTGGGGCTGCTTGCACCGGCCAGCGCCTTCTTTTTCCCGCTGCTCAGTCTCTGGGCCAGCGTGGGGCTCTTTGTTCTGGCCCTCTGCGTTCTCCGTGTGGCAGGCGCAGAGCTGGACTTCTTCCACAAAGCCGTCGTCTTCGGCATCTGGGCTGTGGCTGTCGTCTATTTTTACTGGACATTGTCGAGCCGGAGCTTTGTATACGTCTGGGATTACGCCAACTACCTGCTCAAGCAGTACGACGCCGAAGCCGCCTTTGCCCAGAGCACCGGGGCAGGCTTTGGGTTCATCCTGGGCTCCATGGCCGACGACTACACAAACTTTATCACCCTCTTTACCGAGTTTCCCTTCTGTCTCACCGACCACACCGGTGATGACTACTCCTTCAGTCAGGTGTTCTGCATCCTGCCCACCCTGCTGGTGCTGCTGGCGGGCCTTGTCGTCAAGGTCGGGCAGATCCTGAATGTGGAGAATCGGAGGTACTATTTCCTCTTCGGGATGACGCTCACGGCGGCTTATCCCTTCCTGCGGATGAGCGCGGTATTGGCCCAGCCGGACTGGTTCGGCCTCATCTTCGGGTTTGCCATCCTGCTGCTGACCATGGACTTCCGCTTTGACCGGCTGGAGCCGGTGCGGTTCGGCCTCATCTTTCTGGCCACTGCCGCCATCATCCTCGCCCGCCGGTGGTACCTCTACTTTGTGGTGGGCTACTACTTCGCCTACGCGCTGCTGCTCATCGCGGGCTGTGTGCGGTTGGCGAAGGGCGGCGAAAAGGCCGCTGCCCTTGTTCGAATCAAGAACCTCGTCCTCTTCGGCCTCGCGTCCGTCGTGGCGATGGTCATCCTGCTCTGGCCCATGGTGTCCCACATCCTCGCCTACAACTACGCAGGCCGCTACTCCTATTATAACGGCGGCGGTCTGGCCCTCGAGGCGTTCTATCACATCGGCCGGATGGGCCTGTTCAACATTCTCCTCATGGTGCTGGGTCTCGCCTTTGCGGCGAAGCACAGAGCGCCCTTCCTGCCCTGTCTCGCCGGGTGTGAGCTGGTGGTGAGCATCCTGCTCTTCACCCGGGTGCAGAACACCGGCTCCCATCAGTTCCTGCTCTTCCTGCCGGGATACTTCATTCTCTTTCTGCTGGGTGCCGCCGCGCTGGCCGAGGGCATCACGCGCCGCCGGAACCTCAAGCTGGGCTGCTGGGCCTTCGTGCTGGTGCTGTCCATGTCGGTGCGGTGTTCGCCGCTGACCACGCTGGCCATGCCGGGTTTCGTCATCGAGCATTTCCCGATCCAGATCCCGGCCACCGAGTATTTCATCTCGCTGGACAAGCTCATCTACGACAGGAAGGACATCGGCCAGATCCGGGCCATCGCCGACTGGATAGACTCCCACTGCGCCGAGGGCGAAGTGAGCTACATGATACCCCACGATATGCTCTACAACCCCGACCACTTCAAGAACTGCCGCCTGCCCGAGACCCCCATCAACGACAAGCTGGCCTTCGGCTTCTCGGTCCCCGGCACCCACAACTTTCCCACCCAGTTCTTTGAGGCAAAATATGTCATCACCTGCGAGCCCTTCCCCCAGACTTACGTGGGCAGCGGCGAGATGTCCATCAAACTGAACGACCGTTTTCTGGCGGTGCGGGACCAGTATTTCGCCTTTGAGCAGAGTTTCGATATGGGCAATGGAACGACCTTTACCATCTGGAAGCGCACCGCCGCCCCCACCCGGGAGGAAGTGGAGTATTATCTGAGCGCCTTTACTGAGGAAAACGCCCAGTACCCTGAAATGTTCTCCCAGGTGGCCGAAGCCTGGCTCACCGCCCACGGGCTGTGAGCTTGCCCTTTCTGCTGAAAACGTGTATAATTTGATTGATTGCTATAAAACCTGCAGCGCCGCCCGCCGGCCTGCTTACGTCATAAGGAGTACGTCACTATGGATAAGAAGAATACGCCTGAAGTGAAGCTGGGCCAGTACAAGGGCCTGGCTGTCACCCGTCACGTCCGCCCCGTCACCGACAAAACTGTGGACATCGAGCTTGTCCACCAGACCCGGATGCACGCCGTCTACCACCCCACCACCGAACCTGCCAAGCGCGGCTTCCGCGCCCTGCTGGACTTTGCCGGCTACATGGACGGCAAGGAGATCCCCGACAGCCGGATGGAGAAGGTCATGGTCGTGCTGGGCGACGGCAAGCTGATGCCCGCCGCCGAGCAGGCCATCTACGGCCACCGTGCCGGCGAGGTGTTCCGCTTCGACTTTACCTACCCGCAGGACTTCCGCCTGCCGGAGCTGTCCGGCAAGACCGCACAGTTCGAGATCGAGCTCCGCTCTCTGGCCGAGAAAGTCACGCCCGCACCGGATGAGGCTTTCGCCAGGAGTCTGGGCTTCGACTCCCTCGATGCGCTGAAGGCTGACCTTCGCGCCAAAAAGCAGAAGATCCACGAGGAAGGGGCTGACCGCGCCGCCGGCAAGCAGCTGCTGGACATGGCCGGTGCCAACATGACCGTGGACCTGCCCGCCGAAATTCTCGACCGCACCGCCCAGAACGAAATGAAGCTGCTGAAAGAACGCCTCTCCCGCAGCGGCATCACCCTCGAGCAGCACTGCAAAAACAGCCGCACCACCCCGGAAGCCCTCGAGAAGGACTACCGCGCACAGGCCGAGAGCCGCATCCGCTTTGTGCTGGCCGCCAAGGCCATCGCCGAGGCGGAAAACATCGTCGTCCACCCCGAGGAAGTCAACGCCGAGTACCGCCGGCTGTCCCAGCTGCAGGACACCCCTGAGGCGGAGATCCGGAAAGCCCTGCCCGAAGATACCATCGCCGCCGCGCTGGCCGCAAAGAAGGTGCAGCGCTTCCTGCTGGACAACGCACAGGTCACCACCGTGACCGATGCCCCCGAAAAGGAGTGATACCGCTATGGGTCTGTTTACCCGTTATGCAATGGACGCCCTGATGAAGACCTCTCATCCCGAGGTCATCCGCCGTCAGTGCTGGAATCTCCACCCCCACCGCACCCCCTGCACGGCCTGCAAAGACATCTGCCCCTACGGCGATGCCATCTTCACCCGCCCCAACCTCGTTAAAGACTGGGACCCCTGCACCGACTGCGGCCTCTGCGTGTCCGCCTGCCGCTCGGGCTGCATCGTCCCTTCGCCCGAGCAGGTACAGCGGGACACCTCGCTGGCGGATACCGACAACGACACCCTCTGGCTGGGCTGCGAGAAGAGCACCCGCAAGAACACCACCGTCCGCGCCTGCGTGGCCTCCTTCTCGTGGGAAACTCTGGCCTATCTGGCTCTGAATAAGAAGCTGGTCCTTGACCTAACTCCCTGCGGTGAGTGCGAGAACGACATCTGCGCCGCCCAGCTCCGCAAGGAGCTGACCCGTCTGGTGGAGTTCCTCGGCCCCCAGCTCTTCGAGAGCCGGGTCACGCTGGCCTATGAGCAGGACGAAGCGCCCTACCATGTGCAGGAGCTGAGCCGCCGGGAGATGTTCTCCCACATGACGGAGGGCTCCCGCGCCGGCACCAAGAAGCTGCTGCAGATGCTGCCCGGCCTGCGCAGCGAGGAGGACAGCGCCGCCGACTTCCGCCTCATGCTCCACCAGCGGACAAAGCAGCTCAAGGCTGCTTCCGAGACGCCGCTGCGCTACGGCTGGTATCTGCCGAACTTCACCCAGAAGTGCTTCGGCTGCGGCAAGTGCGAAAAAGCCTGCCGCTCCGGCGCACTCAAGCTCGAGGATATGCCCGACGGCCAGACCCGCGTCGTCGTCACGCCCTGGAAGTGCAGCGAGTGCGGCGTCTGCGTCGCAGCCTGCTCCAACAGCGGCATCGACGGCATGAAGCTCCGCCAGCTCACCACCCTCGGCCCGGTGAGCGTCTACAAATGCAGCAAGACCCTCTGCGCCGACTGCGGCAAGCCCATCGCGCCGAACAGCTCCGAGGGCATCTGCTCGGTCTGCCGCATCAAGCGCCGCACCAAGCAGCGTCAGGAGGAGGCCGCAGCCCGCGCCAGGGAGCGGATCGCCGAGCGCGAGGCCCGCAAGGCAGCGGAAGAGGCCGCAAAGGCCGCTGCCGCAGAGCTGGCCGCTGAAAATGCAGCCAATGCTGCCGGTGCCGCCGCAGCCGAAACGGCAGCGGTTCCCGTCACTGCCGCACCTGCCGCCGCGACGGCAACAGCTGTTTCTGTTGCAGAAACAGCATCTGCACCCGAAAAGGATTGACGCGGCCGCAAATCAATGCTATACTCAGTCATGACCATACTGTTTGGTGGCCGGGACTGTTACAAAGGAGTAACGGATGGATTTCCGTTGCTCTTTTTTCATAAAAAACGGTCCATTTGTCCGTTGCCGGGAAACAGCGGACACCGCACAACGCGATGCTGTCCTTTGTACAGCAAAAACAAGAAAAGAGGGAATTTATGATGAACACTTCCATCTCCCGCCGTCAGTTCCTGAAGGCCAGCGGCCTGGCAGCCGCCGGTGCCTGCGCAGCCGGCCTGCTGACTGGCTGCGCAGGCTCTTCCTCCGGCAGCGCTTCCGGCGCAGCCTCTTCCGGTTCCGGCTCCAGCTACACCATCCTGTACGACAGCCAGCCCGCTACCCTGAACTACCTGACCACCGGCACTGACCTTGAGATGGTCGTGGGCGCAAACTGCGTGGATACGCTGGTCGAGTACGACAACAAGGGCGTCATGCGCGAAGGCCTGGCCACCAGCTGGGACTGGGATGCCGACACCCTGACCTGGACGTTCCATCTGCGTGAGGAGAACTGGGTGGACTGCAACGGCGAGGTCGTGGCCCCCGTCACCGCACAGGACTTCGTGGACGCTCTGAAGTACGTCCTGACCCCGGACTACGCCGCCTCCAACGTGGGCCTCGTCACCGCTTACATCGCAGGCGCTGACGACTACTACAACTACCACCTCTATCTGAACAACGCCAACACCGGCGTCGTGGACGATGACGGCACCACCTACACCGTGGACGGCAGCGGCGTCGTCACCGTGACTGCCCCCGACTCTGACCCCGCCACCTACGCACCGGTGGACTTCGACGCCGTGGGTGTCACTGCTGTGGATGACCACACCCTGACCTACACCCTGACCTACGACTTCCCGGGCTTCCTGAGCCTGCTGTGCTATCTGCCCTACGAGCCCGCTTACGGCCCGCTGCTGGAAGAGACCGGCGACCAGTTCGCCACCAGCGCAGAGACCACCTACAGCTGCGGTGCCTTCTATCTGGCCGCCTACGAGTCTCTGGAGACCTGGGTCATGAAGAAGAACCCCGAGAACTACGACGCTGACAACGTCTTCATCGACACCATCAGCCGCATCTACAACGCCGAGGCCAGCGTCAACGGCCCCGAGATGATCAAGCGCGGCGAGATCGACGAGGCCACCATCGGCTCCGACATCCTCGACAGCTGGCTGTCCGACGACACCACCAAGGACATGGTGTCCATGGACCGTCCCAACACCAACTACACCTACTTCTATATGTTCAACTTCATGCCCTTCTCCCACGAGTTCTCCAACTGGAGCGTGGAGGGCATGGACGCTGAGTATGAGCCGGAGAACTGGGCCAAGGCCATCAACAACACCAACTTCCGCAAGTCCTTCCTCTACGGCATCAACAACTCGGTCACGCTGGCCGTCAAGGCACCCGAGGGCTACGACAACTACAAGCTGAACACCATCACGCCCCCCAGCTTCTGTGCCAACGCTGACGGCGTGGACTACCTCAAGTGCGGCGACCTGGCCAACATCACCGAGTTCTTCGACGAGGCGAAGGCCAAGGAGTACCGCGACGCTGCCATCCCGGAGCTGACCGCTGCTGGTGTGACCTTCCCCATCAAGGTGCAGATGCCCTACAATCCCTCTTCCACCGACTGGGACAAGCAGTGCCAGGTGTTCAAGCAGCAGCTCGAGGGTGTGCTGAACGACGGTTTCGATTTCATCGACATCATCATCACTGCCGGCCCCTCCGACAGCTTCCTGTCCAGCGTCCGCCGCAACGGCAAGTTCGCTTTCCTGCAGTGCAACTGGGGCGCTGACTACTCCGACCCCCAGACTGAGACCGACCCCTTCTATCAGGCCGAGGGCGCACGCGGCAGCCGCTACGCCTTCCTGCGCACCGGCGTCGAGGACGGCTTCATCACCGGCGACACCGCGGACGCCGTCATGAACTACATGAAGGCCATCGAAGAGGCTGTCAAGATCACCGACGACATCAACGCCCGCTACGATGCCTTCGCCAACGCCGAGGCTTCCCTCATCAACAATGCCCTCGTCGTCCCCATGGGCATGAGCATCCCGGCCTACATCGCCACCCGTCTGAACTACTGGGAGGGCCAGTACGCTTCCACCGGCTTCTCCAACAAGCGTCTGAAGGGCATCCACGTCCTCGACCACTACATCTCCATGAGCGAGTACGAGGCCAACCGCGACGCCCGCTAAGACTTTTTGAGTCTGTCTGCTCCAAAGCTCTCCGTTTTCCCACGGGAAAGCGGAGAGCTTTTCGTTTCTGGAGCCTCTTACATGAATTTTTGTAACGAACTTTGCTAAATCACTTTCCAAAAGTGGTTTTTTGTTGTATTCTATTCCTATCCGACATTCATTTTATAAAAGAGAGGGGTGCGCACAGATATGTTCAAATATCTGGCGAAACGCATCGGGCGCTCGATACTGACCCTGTTTATTATCGTCACGCTCGTTTTCTGCCTTTTGCGGCTGATGCCGGTGGAAGGCTATTTTGCTAACTACGAAAAAATGACCGAGGCCCAGATACAGGCCGGCTTACAGTCCATGGGCCTGCTGGACCCGCTGCCGGTGCAGATCGGCCGCTTCTGGGTCAATATGCTCCACGGCGACCTCGGCGTGAGCCACATCTATAAGGTCAACGCCTCCGTCACCGGCATCCTCGCCAAGAAGCTGCCCATCTCCATCCAGATGGGCGTGTACGCCATGCTGCTGAGCCTTGTCATCGGCATCCCGATGGGCCTGTTCATGGGCCGTTTCAAGAGCCGCTGGCCCGATAAGATCGGCACGGCCATCATCGTCCTCATCCAGGCTGTGCCTGCGGCAGTGTATTATCTGTACATCCAGATGTACGGCACCACCGCGCTGAACGTGGGCCTGCTCTTCGACGCCTCCAACTGGAAATACTGGGTGCTGCCCGTCTGCTCCATGAGTCTGGGCAACGTGGCGTTCTACGCCATGTGGCTGCGCCGGTACATGGTGGATGAGAGCAACAAGGACTATGTCCGCCTTGCCCGTGCCAAGGGCGTGAGTGAGAACAACATCGCCCTGCGCCACATCTTCCGCAACGCAATGGTGCCGCTGGTGCAGTATATTCCCTCCGCCTTCCTGAACACTGTGGTCGGCTCTATCTATATCGAGAGCCTCTACAGCATCCCGGGCATGGGCGGCCTGCTGGTCACCTGTGTCCAGCGCCACGACAACACGATGGTGCAGGGCATCGTTCTGCTCTACGCCTGCGTGGGCATCATCGGCCTGATTCTGGGCGACCTGCTCATGGTGCTCATTGACCCCCGCATCAGCTTTGGCAAGAAAGAAGGTGGCCGATAATGCTTTTCCGTATGAAAGATGAAAAAGCACACCAGCTCGAGGCAGAGCTGGATAAGTTACAGGCGGACGGCCCCGCCGCATGGGCAAAGCTGCCCGAAGAAGAGCTGTTCACCCCCGCCGGGTTCAGCGAGGAACGGGCCGAGGCCACGTCCTACTCCAACTACAGCTACTGGGGCAGCACCTTCCGCGCCTTCTTCAAGAACCGCGTGGCCGTGCTGCTGCTCATCGCCCTCATCGCCGTGGTGGCCTTTGCATTTTTGCAGCCCTACCTGCCCGGTCAGGCAGACCCCAACCTCTGCGCCGTGGACCCCGCCACCGGCATCCAGTACCGCAACATCGCCCCCGGTGAAAAGGGCTTCATCTGGGGCTCCAACGCCATCGGCCAGGACCTCTGGGCCCGCATCTGGGCCGGCGCCCGCACCAGCCTGACCATCGCTTTCTTCGTGGCCCTCATCGAGGCCGTGGTGGGCATCACGGTGGGTGTGCTCTGGGGCTATGTCCGTCAGCTGGACTTCTTCTTCACCGAGCTGTACAACATCTGCGACAACGTGCCCTCCACCATCATCCTGATCCTTATTTCCTACGTCGCCAGCCCCAGCGTCCAGACGCTGATCCTGGGCATGTCCATCACGGGCTGGATCGCCATGGCGCGTTTTATCCGCAACCAGATCCTCATCATCCGTGACCGTGACTACAACGTGGCATCCCGCTGCATCGGCACCCCCACCTCCCGCATCGTGGTGCGCAACCTGCTGCCCTACCTCGTGTCGGTCATCATGCTCCGCATGGCCCTGACCATCCCCGCCGCCATCGGCAGCGAGGTCTTCATCACCTACATCGGCCTCGGCCTCTCTGTCGAAGTGCCTTCTCTGGGCAACCTCATCAACGATGGCCGCAAGGTCATGATGCAGGCTGGCCTGCGCTATCAGCTGCTCTACCCCACCATCATCCTCAGCTTCGTCACCATCGCGTTCTACCTCATCGGCAACGCCTTCTCTGACGCAGCCGACCCCAAGAACCATCTGCAGTAAGGAGGAACAGGCATGAAAAAGAATGAACTGATCCTCTCTGTGCGGGATCTCAACATCAAATTCAATCTGCGTGGAAAGATCCTCCACGCCATCCGGGGCATCGACCTCGATGTCTATCACGGCGAAGTCCTCGCCATCGTGGGCGAGTCCGGCTCGGGCAAGAGCGTGTTCACCAAGTCCTTCATGGGCCTGCTGGACTCCAACGGCTCCATCACTTCCGGCACCATCGACTACTTCGGTGCCGACGACCACCAGCCCATCCGGCTCTCCGAGTTGAAAAAGGAAAAGGACTGGCTGAAAGTGCGCGGCCACGAGATCGCCATGATCATGCAGGACCCCATGACCAGCCTGAACCCCCTGAAGACCATCGGCGACCAGATCATGGAGGCCGTGGAGCTCCATCAGGGCCTCAAGGGCGCTGCCGCCAGGGAGAAGACCCTCGAGTACCTGCGGGATGTCGGCATCACCGACCCGGAGGTGCGCTTCAAGCAGTATCCCCACGAGTTCTCGGGCGGTATGCGCCAGCGCGTCGTCATCGCCATTGCCGTAGCCTGCAACCCGCAGATCCTGATCTGCGATGAGCCCACGACAGCTCTGGACGTGACCATTCAGGCCCAGATCCTCGAGCTGCTGAAGGAGATGCGGGTCAAATATAACCTCACCATCATCCTCATCACCCATGACCTCGGCGTCGTGGCCAACATCGCCGACCGTGTGGCCGTCATGTATGCCGGCGACATCGTGGAGATCGGCACCTCGGATGAGATTTACTACGACCCCCGCCACCCCTACACCTGGGCGCTGCTGTCCAGTATGCCCCAGATGGGCGTGAAGGGCGAAGACCTGTTCAACATCCAGGGTACGCCCCCGAACCTCTTCACGGAAATTCACGGCGACGCTTTCGCGCCCCGCAACCCTTTGGCGCTGAAGATCGACTTCGTCAAGCGTCCCCCTTATTTTGATGTCAGCACGACCCACCGGGCCAAGACCTGGCTTCTCGACCCCCGCGCACCCAAGATAGAACCGCCCGCCGCTGTGCGGATGCTGCAAGAGGAGGGCAAATAACATGGCAGACGAACGCGAAGTTCTGGTCGAGGTAAAAAACCTCGAAGTGACCTACGGCTCCGGCCGCAAGGCTTACAAGGCCGTCAAGAACGCAAACTTCACCATCTATAAAGGCGAGACCTTCGGTCTGGTGGGCGAGTCCGGCTCGGGCAAGACCACCATCGGCCGGGCCATCATGCGCATCCTGCCCACCTCGGGCGGCGAGGTGTTCTATAAGGGCCAGAAGATAAACGGCAAGATCTCCCACGCGCTGGACAAGCAGGTCATCAAGGAAATTCAGATGATATTCCAGGACCCCCAGTCCTCCCTGAACGAGCGCGCCAAGGTGGGCTACATCGTAGGCGAGGGCCTGATGAACGTCCGGCCCGACCTCTCCGCCGCCGAGCGGGACGAAAAAGTCCGTCAGGCGCTGCTGGATGTGGGCCTGCTGCCCGAGTTTGCGTCCCGCTTCCCCCACGAGTTCTCGGGCGGCCAGCGCCAGCGCATCGGCATCGCCCGGGCTCTCATCGTGGAGCCGGAATTCATCATCGCCGACGAGCCCATCTCGGCACTGGATATGTCCATCCGCGCCCAGGTCCTGAACCTTCTGCGCCATATGCAGAAGGAGCGCGGCATCACCTACCTCTTCATCGCCCATGACCTCTCCGTCATGCGCTACATCTCCGACCGCATCGCCGTCATCCACAAGGGCGACATCGTGGAGCTGGCCGACGCCGAAGAGCTGGTGACCCACGCCATCCACCCCTATACCCGCAGCCTGCTGTCGGCCATCCCCATGCCCAGCCCCCGCCGCGAGCGGCAGAAAAAGCTGCTGGTCTATGCCCCCTCCATGCACGACTACTCCACGGAGGCTCCCCAGTGGCGGGAGCTTCGGCCCCGTCACTGGGTGCTCTGCAGCGCCTCCGAGGCCGAAGACTGGTGCCGGGAATCGTAAACTTTTTCTTGCGTTTTTCTCATTGTTGCCTCTCTGTTTATTGACTTTTGTTCTCTGCTCTACTACAATAGCAGGAGTGGCTTTGTAACAAAACGAAACAAAACGTTGGCCCCCGCGCGGGTCTACAAACATAAAGGAATGAGAAATTGATGACGACGCAGAATCCTGTTTACGCATCCCAGGCCAAACCCTGGCTCAAATACTACGCTCAGAAGTACATCGACCAGACCCTGCCCACCCTTTCGGCATTCGATTTTGTCTGCCATCGGAACCAGAACCATCTGAACGATACGGCACTGGACTACTATGGCCGGAAGTTCACCTACGCCGACCTCATCGTCAATGTCAAAAAGACTGCCGCCGCCCTGCGGGGCGTCGGGGTCAAGAAGGGCGACATCGTGACGGTGGTCAGCATCATGACCCCTGAGGTCATCGCCCTGTTCTACGCCGCCGACATGATCGGCGCTACCCTGAACCTTGTGGACCCCCGCTACAGCGTCGAGGGCATCCATGAGTATATCGAAGAGGTGGATTCCCACCTTCTCGTCTGCCTGAACGTCGTGTACGAGCGCTGCCGTCAGGCCGCAAAGCGCACCAACGTGGAAAAGGTCATCGTCCTCTCTCCGGCCGACTCTCTGCCCCCGGTGATGGCCGTAGGCTACAAGCTGACCACCCCCGACAAGAACAAATATGCTTCCAACGTCATCCGCTGGAAGCAGTTCATCAAGGGCGGCGAGGGCCAGAGCATCACTGCGGAGCCCTATGACCCCGACCACGCCTGCATCGTCGTCCACACCGGCGGCACTACCGGCTCCCCTAAGGGTGTCATGCTCACCGACAACTGCTTCAACGCTCTGGCGCAGCAGTTCCGCGCCTACGACAAGCTGTTCCACCGGGGCCAGAAGCTCATGAACATCATGCCCCCCTTCATCGCCTACGGCTACGCCTGCGGCGTCCATCTGCCGCTGGTGCTGGGCTTCACGGTCATCATCATCCCCAACCTCGACCCGGCCAAGCTGGGCAGTCTGGTGCTGAAGTACAAGCCCGAGCATATGTTCGGCGTGCCGGCCCACTATCAGCAGCTGGCCGCAGACCCCAAGCTGCGGGATAAGGACCTCTCCTTCATTCTGAACTACGCCGCCGGCGGCGACTCCCTCTCCCGGGGGGCCGAGCAGACCGTCAACGATTTTCTGGCTGCCCACGGGGCCCGGTACCCCATTGCCAAGGGCTACGGCATGACTGAAGTGTCCTCTGCCGCTACCGTAGCTGCCGGCGCAGACAACAAGCCCGGCAGCGTCGGCATCCCGATGGTCAACACCATCATCGCCGCCTTTGAGCCGGGTACTGACAGGGAACTACCCATCGGTGAGCGCGGTGAGCTGTGCATTTCCGGTCCCACCACCATGAAGGGCTACTACAATAAGGCTGACGAGACGGCCATGATCCTTCGCCGCCACCCGGATGGCCGCATCTGGGTCCACACCGGCGACATGGGCTATCTGGACGAGGACGGCTTTGTGTTCCTGGATTCCCGGATCAAGCGGATGATCATCCGCCACGACGGTTTCAAAGTCTTCCCCTCCATGATCGAGAATGTCGTCAGCCGCCACCCCGCTGTGCATCAGTGCTCTGTGGTGGGCTGCACCGACAAGGACCATGTGCAGGGCCGTCTGCCCTTCGTCTACATCGTGCTCAAGGCCGACACCACCGCCAAGAAAAAGCAGGTGATCCGGGAGCTGGAGCGGATGTGCGCCGAGGAGCTGCCCGAATACGTCCAGCCCGTGGCCTACAAGTTTATTTCCAGTATGCCCATGACCCCTGTGGGCAAGGTCGATTACCGTCAGCTCGAAGCTGACATCTCCCCCCGCGACTATTGATTTTCATGAAAGGACTCTTCTGCCATGAACAAGCGTTTTGCAAGTCTGGCGGTCTCTGCCCTGCTGCTTGTCTCCCTGCTCAGCGTCCCCGCGCTGGCCGAGGGGACCGAGGCCGCTGCGGACGCCGCCGGCGATGATCATGTCATCGTCACCCTGAACCCGGAGGCTGCCCTGCAGCCCGAGACTCCGGCGGAAGCCGCGGCTTCTGCCACCGAGACGGCTCAGGCTGACCCGGTCCCTTCTGCGGACGACGCAGAGGAGGCAGCGACCGCTGCTGAAGCCGAGGTCAAGGCCGATGGCACCAAGGACGAGCAGCTCACCTACGTCGCACTGGGCGACAGCATTGTGTCCGGCGTCGGCCTGGCCGATGTCCAGTACAGTGCGCGCTCCGGCTACAGCGTCGATATGGCTCCCAACTTCCATGGCTACTCTCCCGACTGCTATGTCGGCAAGGTGGCTGCAGCTCTCGGCCTCGACCGTGACCACGCCATCAACCTCGGCCTGCCGGCCCTGACGGCTCCCGACCTCGCGGACATGATCCGGTACGGCAAGATGCCCCAGATGAACATGGCGTCCGGCTGCGAGTACAACTACCCTGAGTTCCAGGACTACATCCGCAAGGCCGACGTCGTCTCCGTCCAGATCGGCTCCAACGACGCCTTCGTCCCCTGCATCGTGGCTCTGGGCAACGCCACCAACTGGAAGAGCGAGAAGCTGGCCGCTACCATTCTGGCCGGCGACCTGCGCAATGAAGGTTCCGGCTCCACCATGTCCGCCATCTACCGCAGCATCAAGGCGATGGACCTGACCAAGGCCGAGAGGGACGCCACCTGGAACCTGCTCTTCTCCGGCATGAGCAAGATCTGCGACGAGACTTACCCCAAGACCTCCGCAGCCCTCATCTCCATCGTGCAGGAGATCCGCAATCTCAACCCGGATGCTCAGATCATCCTCGTGGGCTACACCAATCCCGTGCCGCTCATCCCCTGCTGGCGCAGCTACTTCAACAAGCTGAACAAGTTTGAGAAGCAGATCGCCAAGACTTATAACTTGACCTATGTGGCCATCCCCAACACGGAGACCACCATCGACGTGCATCCCACCATCAAGGGCCACCAGTACATCGCCAACAAGCTCGTGAACGCCATCGAGAACCCGTAATCAACAAATACAGCAAAGCCCCCGTTTCCAGCTGGAAGCGGGGGCTTTTTTCCTACAATACGTTATGCGGCCAGAGCCTTTTTGATGTTTTCAAAGACGGTGTCGCTATCCTCACAGCAGACCATGACCACCTCGCCGGTGGGGACAGTCGCCACGCGGGCGGCAGAAGCGATCTGGTACTGGTCTTCGAGGTAATGCTCCATGGACTTCTGCTGGCTCTGGACATAGGCATCCAGCGCATCCACCACGTCCTGCGTCTTGCCCTCGGCGGGCTTGACGATGGCCACGCCGTAGACTCTGACCATCATGCCGGACACTGAGGCGGCGAAGTCGTCGTACATATCGTCCTCGAGGCCCAGCAGAGGCATCATCATGTTGGCCACCTCGTCGGAGAGCTGGTCGGCCTCATACTCGGCGCTGTAGCCGTACTGAGCCGTGAACTTGCCGTCCTCGCCTTTGGTGAATATCATCTCATACTCGTTGTCCTCGTCGCTGCGGGCATCGTGGAGGATCTGGGTGTAATCTTTCTTCGCGGCAGAAGACGCGCTGCCGGAGCTGCCCGACCCGCCGCAGCCCACCAGAGCCAGCAGCATGACGCCGGCCATCAGACAAGCAATGATACGTTTCATATTCAATTTATCCTTTCGTTCGCAGGGTGAGGTTTTCGGTGTGCAGTGATAGTATTTGATGATTTATCCCTGCTATTCGGTAAACGACCCACGGCGGGCGAAAATTGCACCCACAAGTGTAACAGTTCTATGAACGCTTACAGCATCATGGCCTCAAGGTCACCGTGATTGACGGGCGTCGAGAGGATGATCTGGGTGCTGGTGGTACCCAGCTTCTGGAACTGTAAGATGAGGTGTTCCAGCTGGGGCATACTGCCGCAGCTCACCTTGATGAGGAAGGTGTAAGCTCCCGTGACGTGGTAGCACTGCAGCACCTCTTTGCTGTTCTTCATCAGCTCCACCAGCTCGTCCCGCTGGGACGGGGCCACCGAGAGGCTGATGAGAGCGTCCACATAGACCCGGTCAGACGGGCGGTTGAGCATCACGGTATAGCCGCTGATGATGCCGTCCGTTTCCAGCTTGTGGATGCGGCTGGAGACAGCGGGACTGGTCAGCGCCACTTTTTCGGCGATCTCCTTCACCGGCATACGGGCGTTCTTTGCGAGGAGGGCGAGAATCTTGCGGTCCAAATCGTCCATAGGAAAAGTACTCCTTTTGAAATATGTTACATTACATAAAATTTTTTGAAAGTAAAGTTTTATTGTTGTGGCAATAGCACAACCTGTGCAAAAATCAGTTTTCGTTTTGCCGTCTTTAATTATATAAAGTTTTGGTCAAAAAGTAAAGTGCTAAATTAAAGCGAAACCAATTTTTTGCATTTGACAAGAAAACAAATTCGGGTATAATACATACTGCAAGGTAGCGTCACTGAAGTTCTGATGTACCGCCGGGGATCCCGGTGTTCGGGTACGATATGCTGCCGACTGATCACGCGATTCACCACTTTATATACTTTCCCACCCCTCTATACACAAAAACCCGCTGCCAGGCGGGTTTTTGTGTTTTATACAGGTTTTTATGGCTCTGCCAAGGCTCTCCCTTAGGGAGAGCCTTTTTAACAGTATCTTACACGCCAAAGGCCCCCATCCGGTATCTGCCGGATGGGGGCCTTTGGCTGTTTTATACTTGAAAAGGAGGAGGATCGCCTGATCATTCTTCGGTGCGGGTCTTCTTGAGCAGGCTCAGGATGACCGCACCCACGACGCTGCCGACCGCCAGAGCCACACAGTACATCACGGCATGGTCAACGACCGGGAAGACGAAGATGCCGCCGTGAGGGGCGCGGAGAGCGCAGCCGAAGGTCATGGACAGCGCACCGGAGAGGGCTGCGCCGATGACGCAGCTGGGCAGGACGCGCAGCGGGTCAGCCGCTGCGTAAGGGATCGCGCCCTCGGTGACGAAGCAGAGGCCCATGATGTAGTTGACGATGCCGTTGCGGCGCTCGTCGGGAGTCCACTTCTTGGGGCAGAAGGTGGTGGAGAGGGCGATGGCGATGGGAGGCACCATGCCGCCCACCATGACAGCGGCCATGACCTCATAGTTGCCGGAGGCGAGGGCTGCGGTGCCGAAGACGTAAGCCGCCTTGTTGAAGGGGCCGCCCATGTCGATGCTCATCATGCCGGCCACGATAGCGCCCAGCAGGACCTTGGAGGTACCGCCCATGGCGTTCAGCCAGTTGGTCATGGCGGTGTTGATCATGCCCATGATGGGGTTGATACCGCACATGACCGCGCCCACGATGAGGATGCCGCCCAGCGGGTAGATGAGCATGGGACGGATGCCGTTCAGGCTGGCGGGGAGCTTTTCGGTGATCTTCTTGAGGAACTCCACCACATAACCGGCCACGAAACCGGCCAGCAGAGCGGCCAGGAAGCCGCCGGAGATGCCGGTGGTCTCACCAGCGGCGATACCGGCGAAGTTGGTGCCGTTCATGGCCAGCACGCCGCCTGCAAAGCCGACGGCCAGACCCGGACGGTCCGCAATGGACATGGCGATGAAGCCCGCCAGGATGGGGAGCATATAGCTGAAGGCCGCAGAGCCCACCGTCTTGAAGAAGGCGGCCAGCGGGGTGTTCATGCCGAAGTTGGAGGGGTCGATGCTGTAATCGTCCAGCAGGAAGGCCAGCGCTATCATGATGCCGCCGCCCACCACGAAGGGCAGCATATGGGAGACGCCGTTCATCAGGTTCTTGTAGAGGCTGCGGCCAAAGCTGTCGGAGGCAGAAGCGTCCTCCGCGGCCTGTGCGCCGCCCTTAGCGTGGAACTCCGGCACCTCGCCGGAGGTTATCTTATGGATGAGCTCTTCGGGCTTGTGGATGCCGTCGTCCACACGGGTGAAGAGGACCGGCTTGCCGTCGAAGCGGGCCGTCTCGATCTTCTTCTCCGCCGCCACGATGATGCCGTCGCAGTTGGCGATTTCATCTTTCGTCAGGATGTTCTTTGCGCCGTCGGAGCCGTTGGTCTCGACTTTGATGGTCACGCCCATCTTGGCACCGGCCTTGTTCAGGGCTTCAGCGGCCATGTAGGTGTGGGCGATGCCGTTGACACAGGCGGTGACGGCCAGCACACGGTAGCCCGCCTGCTCGATCTCCTGGTCGGTGAAGCTCTCGTCGCCGAACTGGGCTTCTTCCTGCGCGTCGATGGCGGCGAGGAAGTCTTCCGGGGTCTTGGCGGTGCGCAGCTTCTCCACGAAGTCCTCGTTCATGAGCATCTGCATCATACGGGCCAGCATATCCACGTGGAGGCTGCCGTTCTTAGGGGCTGCGATGGCAAACAGCAGGTCGGTCTTGCCGTCGTCCTCGGCATTGTACTGCACCGGGGTCTTGAGGCGGAGGGCCGCCAGACTGGGCCGGGTCACGCAGTCGCACTTGGCATGGGGGACGGTGATGCCGTTATCCACATAGGTCGAGCCTTCGTCCTCGCGCTCATACAGGCCCTTTTTGTAGGCTTCCTTGTCTCTGATGTTGCCGTGGGTCGCCTGCAGCTCCACCAGACGGTCAATGATCTGGCTGCGGTCCTGCTGGGCTTCGTCCAGCGCGATGGACTGTGCCGTGAACAATTCCGTGATTCGCATAGTGTGTCTCCTCTCCTTGTTTCCTTCTATCGCTCAAATCGTCGCCAGCAGGGCGTCGATCTTTTCCTTCTTTGCCAGCCCGAGGCTGAACGCAGTGGCACTGCCGCAGGCAGTACCCAGACGCAGGGCTTCCAGATAGCTGCCGCTGCGCAGGTAGCCTGCCACGAAACCGGCCACCATGCTGTCGCCTGCGCCCACGCTGTTGACCACCTTGCCCTTGGGCGTACCGATGCGGTGGACCTCGCCCTTCTCGTCCAGCAGGAGCGCACCGTCACCGGCCATGCTCACCAGTACGTTCCGGGCGCCCTTTTCCTGCAGGGTGCGGGCGGCAGCGGTGATGTCGGCGTCGGTGGTGAGGGTGCGGCCCACGATCTCACCCAGCTCATGATTATTGGGCTTGATGAGGAAGGGGTGATACTGCAGCACATTCACCAGCAGGTCGCGGGTGGCGTCCACCACCGTATGCACGCCGTGGCCTTCCAGACGGGCCAGCAGACGCTCGTAGGTGGTCTGGGGCAGGCTGGACGGGATGCTCCCCGCCAGAATGAGGATGTCGCCCTCGGCCAGCTGATCGAGCTGTGCTTCCAGCTGCTCCATGGCGCTCTCGGGGATGTCCGGGCCTGCGCCGTTCAGTTCAGTCTCCTGCCCCGCCTTTATCTTGACGTTGATGCGGGTCATGCCCTGCTCCAGGTGGATAAAGTCGGTGTTGATGCCCTGCGCGGCCAGACCCCGCTCGAGCCACGCACCCGTCTCACCAGCCACAAAGCCCAGCGCCGTGTTCCGGCAGCCCAGCTCGGCCAGCACACCGGACACGTTGATGCCCTTGCCGCCCAGCACGCAGTCCTCGCCTTTGGCGCGGTTCACCTCGCCCACTTCCAGCGGTGTGTCCAGCCGCACGACGTAGTCGATGGCCGGGTTGAATGTCACGGTATAGATCATTCTGCTGCCTCCTTTACCAGAGTGAATTGTCTGTATTTCGGATTCGGACAATGATTCGTCAGGATCGCGCCGCCGGACAGCTCGGCGATGACCGCCGGGTAGATGCGGGCGAACTTCGAGTCATCCACGAGGAACCAGGCTTCTCTCGCCCGGCGCACGACCGCGGCCTTGACAGCCGCTTCCTCAGGGTCGGGGGTCGTGAATCCTGCGTCCAGCGCCACGCCGTTTGCCCCCAGGAACGCTTTCGTGAAGTTGTACTGCTGCAGGCTGTGGAGGGCCGCAGCGCCGATGATGGCCTCCGTCTCGGGCCGCAGCAGACCGCCCACCAGAAAGACCTTGCAGCCCTTCTGGGCCAGCAGACGGGCGTGAGCGACGCCGTTGGTGACGTACCGGGCGTCCAGTGCCGGGCCGCTCAGCTCCCGGACCAGCGCCAGCGTGGTGCTTCCGGCGTCCAGAAAGACGAAATCCTCTGCGGTAATGAGGGCCGCTGCCGCCTTTGCGATACACTTTTTCTGGACGACGGCCAGCGTTTCCTTCGTGGCCATCGTCGGCTCGTCGGCGAGGAACTGGCTGTCCGGCAGGGTCGCGCCGCCGTGTACCTTGTTCACCTTGCCCATCCTGTCCAGCTCGTTCAAATCGCGGCGGATGGTGGACTCGCTGGCGTCCAGCGCCTCGCAGAGCTCCTGCACCGTCGCGGTGCGCTGCTGGCTCAGCAGCTTCATGATGCGGGAAAGCCGCTCCTCTGCCAACATCTTCATCCCTCCCGTTGCACGTTTTTGCTTGTGTTTGAATCATTTTGACTGTTTCTGTCTGTATTATAGCAAATATTCCGTCAAAATCAATCACTTTCCGTCAGTTTATCTGCCAAAATATTTCCGTCAAAATCATGCATTCTGCACAAGAAGTTGGATACAACCCGCAAAAGAGCACAAAAAATCCGCCCCGGAGCGGTCAGCTTCGGGGCGGATGACGGTTTTATGATTTGATTTGACCGTTTTTGACAGTTTTGTCGGAAATGATTTTTCCTTCCGGGTCGGATGCGATTTAGGCGTCCGAACGGGCGTAAGCGTTCTTCATGCCGCTGCTCAGCTCAAAGAGGACCTTATCCAGCGTATCGGAAGCCCGCTTCTTCAGCTCGGCAGCGATGGCGGTATTGGCCTCCTCCCGCAGGGCGGCGCGCTGGCTTTCCTCGGCCGAAGCGATGTTCTTATCGTACTGATTCAGCAGAGCGCGGCTGGCGGAGAGGACACCCTCCTCGTACCGCTCCACATGGATGAGGCTCTTGGCATAGGAGGCGTCGGCCATGGCGGCGATCATCCGGCTCACCCAGTAGAAGCTGTCGGTGGAGACTTCACCGGTGGTGCAGGCCAGATAGGCCGGGGTGCGCTCGACGTTGGCGTAGAACGGCACCATGGTGTTGAAAGCATTGGAGGCGTAGGCGATCCACTCCACCGCGCGGATGTCTTCCGGCACGTCAGGCCGCATCTGGATGAGGGCCATGAAGTCGTTGCGGTTGATGCCGATGGAGCGGTAAGCTCCCTTCATGCTCTTGTCGCCGTAGCTGGCGTAGGGGTCGAAGGGAGTCCCCTGATAGTGGGAGGACAGCACATACTTCACATCCTCCGGGGTCAGCTTCCGCTCCGGCACCATGCACCAGGGCAGGTCGTCCGAGCGGGGGCCGTAGTCGGCGGCAGGGCCGTCCCAGACCCAGGTGTTGGGGTTGAGGTGGCGGAGCATGAACCATGCGCGGGGGGTGTTGTAAACGTGGTCGGCGTCGTCGTGGCTGCCGAAGGCGTCGCGCGGGTTCAGACGGCCATCCAGCGAGAGGTCGAGGTGATTGTCCCGGATGAACTCCCTCAGGTCGGCAGAGCAGAGATAATTCTCCTGTGCGCCGAAAGCGTCGTCGAGGTCGAAGGCGTCGATGCCCAGCTGGTTCGGCATGACCACATAGGAGTCATCCGGCACACGGCGGGCCATCCAGTGGTGGCCACCGATGGTCTCGAGCCACCAGATCTCGTCCACATCCTGGAAAGCGATGCCGTTCATCTCATAGGTGCCGTAGGTTTCCAGCAGCTTGCCCAGACGGAGCACGCCCTCGCGGGCAGAGTGGATGTAGGGCAGGACGAGGTAAACAATATCTTCCTCGCCGATGCCGCCGGGGACTTCCGGCTGGCCGTCCCTGGCGGGCTGGTAGACCACCAGCGGGTCTGCGCCCAGAACGCGGGGGTTGGAGGTGATCGTCTCGGTGGCGGTCATGCCGACGTTGGCGGCGTTGACGCCCGAAGCAGCCCAGATGCCCTTGCCCTCCACGGCGTTGGGCATGGCGGTCATCCGCAGGGCATCGCCCGGCAGGGGAACTTCTACATGAGAGAGGACCGACTTGTAAACAGCCGGGTGCTCCTCCGGCTGAACGACGACGAACTTTTTCGCGGTGAAGTGGCCGGAGCCGGAATCGTCGTTCCGGGCGATCATGGTAGAGCCGTCATACGAGGCTTTTTTGCCGACAAGGATGGTAGTACAAGCCATAGCTGTTATCCTCCAAAATTTTACATCTTGTATGTATAGTGCTCATTTATACAGTTTCGCAGGCGCGTTTGTTCTGCAAAACCCATTGTATCGCGTTTGGCCTCCGGGCGCAAGCCTTACATTTCGCCAATGTAGGCAAAGCGCGGCTGACGCTTGCCGTCCCGCTCCACCTCTTCGGCCCACATAGCCGCCGGGCGCACCCAGAGCCCGCCCTCACCGTACAGGGGGCGGTAGACCACCATTTCCTCTTCGGTCTCGCTGTGGCGGGCCATCCCGATGACCTGATATTCGTTGCCCTTGAAGTGCCGGTAGCGGCCCGGCTTGATGTCGTATTGGAACTGGTACATAAAAACTCCTTCCAAAAAGCCCGGCCGCAGACTGGTCTGCGCCGGACTTTTCCACTTGCTTCACCCCTGCGGGTGGAAATATTCGTAAATGGTCTGGGCCATCTGCCGTCCGACGCCGGGGGTGTTCTCCAGCTGGTCAGGGGTGGCCTCTTTGACGGCGCTCACGCTCTTGAACTGTGCCATCAGGGCCTTGGCCGTCTTGGGGCCGACGCCCGGCACCTCGGTGAGGGTGGACGAATAACTCTTCTGCTTCATCTGCTGCTTGCGGTAGGCGTTGGCAAAGCGGTGCGTCTCGTCCTGAATGGCGGTGACGAAGGTGAACGTCCCGCGGTTCATGTTGATGGCGATCTCCCGGCCCTCGCTGTCCACGATGGCGCGGGTGCGGTGGTGGTCGTCCTTCACCATGCCGTAGAGGGGTACATCGGCCAGTGCCGTCCCGGCCAGTGCGGCCTTCGCAGCGCTCACCTGCCCCCTGCCGCCGTCCATCAGGAGCAGATCAGGCTTCTGGCCGAAGTAGTTGCTGCTCGGCTCGCCGTTTGCGGCCATTTCGGAATACTTTTCGTATTCAGCCGCACGGCGGGAGACGGTCTCCGCCAGCGAGGCGTAGTCATCGGTGCCGGCAACGGTCTTCATCTTGAACTTCCGGTAGCCCGCCTTGTAGGGCTTGCCGTCCCGGAACGTCACCATGCCGCAGACGCTGGTGCCGTCGCCCCAGTTGGAAATGTCGTAGCTCTCGATGGTGCGGGGGGGCTTGGGCAGGCCCAGCACCTGCGCCAGCTCATCCAGAAGCTTTTCCTCCCGGGCATAGCGGCCGCTCTCGCGGGCCAGCCGCTCAACGGCGTTGGTGTGGGCCATCTCGACGAGGTGCGCCTTATCGCCCCGCTGAGGGACATAGAGCTGCACCTCACTGCCCCGCTTCTCGTTGAGGGCCTGCTGCAAGGCGTCCACATCCGGCGGCAGCTCGTCCACGGCGATGACCTTCGGGATCTGCTCATCGTCGAGGTAGTACCGGGGCAGAAATTCCTCCCGCACCGCCGCGATGTCGGCGGTATCGTGGAACAGAAACTCCCGCTTGTCGGTCAGCCGCCCCTCCCGGAAGCGGAGGACAGCCGCGCAGACGCTGCCGGGCGTACCCGCCAGCGCTACCACGTCCATCTCCACGTCGGGGTCAACCACGACCTTCTGCCCTGCCGTCACCTTGGTAATGGCGGCGATCTGGTCGCGGATGAGGGCCGCTGTCTCAAATTCCAGCCGGTCAGAGGCTTCCAGCATCCGCTCGTTGAGGGTTTTCAGAATATCCTTTTTGCCGTAGCGGATGAGGTGGACAGCGCTTTTGACGGCCTGCTCGTAGTTTTCACGGCTTATCTTGCCGCTGCACACCGCCATGCACTTGCCGATGTGGGCGTTCAGGCAGGGACGGCCCCGGCCAATTTCCTGCGGGAACCGCCGACTGCACCGGGGCAGCAGAAAAGCATCCATCGCCGTCTCCGCCATCTGACGGGCCGCAAAGCTCGAGGTATAAGGGCCGATATACTCCGCGCCGTCGTCCTCTTTTTGCAGCGTGAACGACAGCCGCGGCCACTCGTCCTTTGTCACCTTGATATAGCTGTAGCCCTTGTCGTCCTTGAGCAGGATGTTGTACTTCGGGGTGTGGGCTTTGATCTGGCTTGCTTCCAGCACCAGCGCCTCGAACTCGCTCTGGCAGACGATGACGTCGAACGCGTAGGCGTGGGCGATCATCTGGCTGACCTTGTTGTCGTGAGGCACACCCTCCCGGAAATACTGGCTCACCCGGATGCGCAGACGCTTGGCCTTGCCGATATAGATGATGGTGCCGCTTTTGTCCCGGATGATATAGACGCCCGGCAGAAGCGGCAGCATACAGGCCTTTTTGTAAAGTTCTGCCTTGGTCATCCGATGTTGTGCCGGCCTTTCTGCATCCTCTCGGTCTTGGCAATATTCGACGCCGCCAGCGCCAGACCGCACACGTCGAGGGCCACGCTCCACCACTTGGGCTTCCGCTCCGAGGTGAGCAGAAGGGTGATGTTGACGATGAGCGTCACCAGATAGACACCAAAAAAGCAGTACCACGGCTTGCCGGAATCACAGAACTCGCCAAACTTGAACAGTGCTTCTTTCGTCGAATCTTTCATGAGGCTGCCTCCTTTGTTCTGATGCATCATACCAAAAAAAAGCGGCAAGGATGACCCCCGCCGCTCATACACGAAATGGAACTGAATTACTCTGCGAAGCCGGACTCCACCAGCTTGATGAGGCCATCGACAGCAGCCTGCTCGTCTGCGCCATCCGCGATGATGCGGATGGTGGTGCCGCCCACGATGCCCAGAGACAGGACGCCCAGCAGGCTCTTAGCGTTCACGCGGCGCTCTTCCTTCTCGACCCAGATGGAAGACTTGAACTCGTTAGCCTTCTGGATAAAGAAGGTAGCCGGACGAGCGTGCAGACCAACCTGATTTTCAACGGTAACTTCTTTGACGTACATAGTAAAACGCTCCTATCTATTATCGTTCGGGAAATGCAATTATGTTTCGCGCCTGTTGCGTTGTGATTATTTTAGCGCAAACCGAAACCGTTGTACAGTCCCCAAACGCATTTTTGGCGGTTTTCCCAAGGATGAGGGGGGCATTTTCCACCTTTTATACAAACACAACAAAATTATTCCCCCAGTGTTGGCGGGGTAATACAAAAGTTTTCAACATTTTTTCGACGGAGGGTCAGCACTCCGACTGTTTTTGTGCTTATCCGGCAGAGTATGACCTTTGCCGCAGACTCCGCTCAGCCCTCGTACTGCATCCACAGCAGCGCGCATTTCTTTACAACAGAAGGATATTCCGCCGGGTCAAATTCCATGTCTTTTTCGCCTGTGAATTTCCATCCCATCCGACGATAGAGAGCAATGGCGCGGGCGTTGGTGTCCAGCACGCTCAGGCGGGGATGCTCATACTCTTCCAGCTTTTTCCGGGCGAAATCCAGCATTTTCTGGCCGATGCCCTTTCTCCGGGCATTCCCAGACACAAAGAGATGCTCAATGCGGCCGGTCTTGTGGTCTACGCTCACCATGCCGTCCGGCACATCTTTCGTCGTGTGCAGGTAGCAGGCCCAGCCGCCTTTTTTCTCCGCCTTGAGCTGAGCGAGAAACTCCTCTTCTGTCAGGCTTGCACAATACTCTTCCGTCCAGTTTCCGGCGCAGACGGCGCGGCGTCCCTCCGCAAACAGCTTTGCCGCAGCGGCAAACTGTTCTTCCGTCTTGACGAGGCGGACATTCTCGCCCCGCTTCCACTTGGGCAGCTCGGTGATGGGGTGGCTCTCGCACCACTGCTCATACAGCTCCGGGCGGCGCAGACGGGTGCGCTCCCGGCTCTTTTCGCCCCGCCATGCGTCGATCTTCTGGTGGTCGCCGCCCAGCAGAACGTCGGGTACGGCACGGCCCTCCCAGACCTCGGGGCGGGTGTACTGGGGGTATTCCAGCAGGCCGTCCCAGTAGCTCTCCTCCTCGTAGCCCTTCTGCTCCGCCAGAACGCCGGGCTTGAGGCGGAGGACGCTGTCGGCCACCACAAAGCTGGCCAGCCCGGCGGCCGGGCATGGTGC
>OGOL01000466.1_pt1 | contig 45613 bp, 39 predicted proteins | sample 1552641 | NCBI WGS metagenome assembly OGOL01 (sample SAMEA2580140, study PRJEB22360) | human gut metagenome | biome: human gut; feature: human-associated habitat; material: faeces | place: Denmark | collected 2008/2010 | reverse complement strand
AATTATAACATTTCCACTCAAGGGGAGGCTTTCCTCTTTTATTGTTTCTGGAAAATTCCCCTACCGAGTAAAATTTTACACTAAGATTATTTTGCATTAGAAGATGGGTAGAAAGAAGCTGCCCATAACAGGTCCGCCTTCCTTTCCCATCAAAAAGGAATGTAAGAAATTTCCACACCTCATTGGTGCAGTGAGCATCAGGGCAGGAGATCTCGGGGCTCTGAGCCACATCAGAGCCGAAGTCCCTCTGTTTCAATACCGGCCCCTGCCTCCGCTCGAGATGACGATAGTGGCAGGCAGCATACGGTCATTTCAAAGGGAGGAAAAATGACAAAAACCGCCGCCCCCGCCCTCGTCATTTCGACCGCAGCGAAGCGAAGCGGAGAAATCTCACGCCCCTATGGTACAGTGGGCATGGAGCAGGAAACTTTACCACCCCTGTCGGCCCCTGCCTCCGCCGGAGATAACCCATGGGCAGACAGGTTCCCCGAAAAAAGTCATAAAAAAAGCTCCCCGAGAAGGAGAGCTTTTTTCGGTACTTCAGGCTTCTGCGGCTTTTGCCTTTTTGGTGCGGAAGTACTGAAGTGCAAAGACACCGACCAGGATGGCCACGCCAATAATATCCGTGAGGGTATGGGGATCAATAAGGCAGAGGCCGCCGGCCAGAAGGAGGAGTCGTTCAAATACATTGGCTTTGCAGTAGAACTGGCCGATCATGGCGCCGGAGATACCGGTCATACCGATGATAGCGGTGCAGGTGGTGAAAAGTACGCTGCCGAAGGTGGCACCGATGCCCAGAAGCTGGGGCGAGAGAACGAATACATAAGGAATAATGAATGCCGCAATGCCCAGTTTCGACGCATTCACCCCTGTTTTCAGAGGATCGCCGCCGGAAATGGCGCTTCCTGCGTAGGCAGCCAGGGCTACCGGCGGGGTAATGTCGGCGATAATGCCGAAGTAGAATACAAACATATGAGCCGCCAGAATCGGTACGCCCAGCTGAATCAGTGCCGGTGCGGCGATAGTGGAGGTAATGACGTAGTTGGCCGTAGTAGGCACGCCCATGCCCAGAATGAGGGAGGTGAGCATGGTGCAGAGAAGCAGAAGCATGAAGTTGCCTGCTGCCACGGTGACCAGGGCGGAAGCCAGTTTCAGGCCTACGCCGGTTTTAGTAACGATACCGATAATCATGCCGGCAGAGGCGCAGGCAATGATGACGCCCAGGGCCCCTCTGGCACCTTTGACCAGACCGTCCACAATGTCATAGAAGCTCATGCGGGTGCTGGCCCGGAGCATGGCGGTACCAATGGAGATGAAGATACCTGCCAGGGCTGCTTTCATAGGTGTGTAGCCGGAAGCCAGAAGGGCGATGATGGCAATCAGCGGAATGGCCAGATGGCCTTCTTCCTTCATAATCTTGCCCCAGGGTTCCAGCTGGCTTCTGGGGGTGCCTTCCAGGTGATTTTTCTTGGCTTCGAAGTGAACGCCCAGGAACACGCCCAGGAAGTAGAGAATGGCCGGCACGATGGCGGCTTTCACTACTTCCATATAGGGAATGCCTACGAATTCAGCCATAAGGAAGGCGGCAGCGCCCATAATCGGCGGCATGAGCTGTCCGCCGGTGGATGCGGCTGCTTCTACGGCGCCGGCGAAATTCTTGTGATAACCCAGTTTCTTCATCATAGGAATGGTGAAGGAGCCGGAACCTACCACGTTGGCTACGGAGGAGCCGGAAATGGTGCCCTGGAGGGCACTGGAGATAACGGCTACTTTAGCCGGTCCGCCGGAAGCCCAGCCGGCCAGGGCGTTGGCAATATCAATGAAGAATTTGCCCAGGCCCGTCTTTTCCAGATAGGCGCCAAAAAGGATAAAGAGGAAAATGAAGGTGGACGATACGCCCAGGGGGATACCGAAGACACCTTCGGTAGTGAAGAAGAGGTGACCTACCATCTGGTTAATGGTGAGGCCTCTGTGAGCCAGGGGGCCCGGCATGTAGGGGCCCAGGAAGCCGTAAGCCAAAAAGCAGAGAACCACGATCACGATAGGAAGGCCTACGATACGGCGGGCTGCTTCCAGTACCATCACAATGCCCAGAAGGCCTACCACCGCATCGGTGGGGGTCACGGTACCGGCGCGGAGAATCAGCTGCTGGTAGTTGACCAGGATATAGAGCGGCGGAATCACGGCCAGCACTGTGAGAAGCAGGTCAAGAGGATGGAATCTGCCGCCTTTGACCCAGGATTTCTTCGTAGGGCAGAGAAGGAATACGAGGCAGATACCGAAGGATAGATGGACGCAGCGCTGGATCATGGCATCCAGTGTGCCGAAAATACCGGTGTAAATCTGGAAGAGGGAAAAACAGATGCAGATGGCGGCTACGATTTTGCCGCAGATGCCTCCGTATTCCATGGTATTGGACTCTTTATCCAGGGATTTCAATTTCTCCTGGAGTTCGTCCGTCATTTTGCCGTCTGCCGGAGCCTCTGCTCCGGCGGGGGCTCCCTTTTTTTCTAAATCAGCCAAAATAATCAACTCCTAATTTCTTTTTTCATGTACCACCCTTTATAAAGTGGCGATACATATAGCTTCATTTCTTTTCCCAGAGGGACCATGGCATCCAGATCGTAGTCTTTGTCTCCTACGGTCAGGACTCCATGATTTGTTACTCCGTTGCGGATAGAGAGCTCAGGATAATTCCGGTTGATATCATCCAGAATAAACCAGCCGTCCTCTTCCCGGAACTTTCCCTCGTCAGCGGAAAAGGGAAGCCCCACCCCCATGGATTGATACTTGGTGGATTTCAGGACAAATCCGTTTGCTATCTGATTGACTTCCAGATACTCATAAATCATGGTCTTCTGGACGGAATGGCGATAGGCCAGGGTCACCGGCGTGCCGGCGTCCACCCGCTGTCTGAAAATGATACCGTCCGAGGTCTGGGCAAAGAGGAAAGGCATGCGGATGTACCAGCCGCCTATTCCTGTCACCAGGGCCACGATAATGCCGATGATAATAATCACTGTTTCCAGTGTCCCATTTTTCTGTTTTTTCATGAAAGCGAGAACGGACCCCTGTCAGGCCCGTTCTCCCTCCTTTCTATGCAAGGTATGGATCCGATGGGGATTCTTCCTTATTTAGCCTTCAGGTACTTTTCAGCGCCGGCGTTCATCTTCACGGACATACCTTCCAGAGCGGTGTCCTTGGTGATGTACTTGCCTACGGCATGGGCTGCTTTCATACGGTCCAGATGTTCATAGATGGCCTTCACAATCTGTTCGCCCAGATCGTCGCTGAGTTTATCGGTGGTAACGATGACGCACTTTACAGCTACGGTGTTGACATCTTCATCCTGTCCGGGGTAGGTGCCCTTGGGAATGGTCATCTTGGTGTAGTAGGGATATTTCTGCATAAGCTGGTCAACAATCTTCGGATCGATGTTGACGATGGCAGCGGATTTATTGGCAGCCAGATCCTGGATAGCGGCAGTCGGGAAACCTGCTACCACTACGCCCGCATCTACGTTGCCATCCTTCAGTGCATTGGCAGCTTCGCCGAAGGAGAGGTACTGTACGTCGATATCATTATAGGTAATGCCATAGGCTTCCAGAATCTGGCGGGCATTGGCTTCGGCGCCGGAACCGGAAGCACCGACGGCAACTTTCTTACCCTTCAGGTCAGCCACTGTCTTGATACCCTTATCCTGGGTGGTAACGAACTGGATGGTTTCCGGATACAGGGCAGCCAGACCGCGGATATTATCCATCTTGTTGTCTTTGAACATTTCCTTGCCGTTGGCTGCATAGTAGGCGATATCATTCTGAATGAAAGCGATATCTACAGAACCGTCCTTCAGCATATTCACGTTGGCTACCGATGCGCCTGTGGACTGGGCAGAAGCGTTCATGCCTTTGATATTCTGGTTCAGCAGTTCAGCCAGTGCGCCGCCCAGAGGATAATAGGTGCCTGCGGTACCGCCGGTGGCGATATTCAGGAACTGCTTGCCGCCTGCCGAAGCAGAGCCGGAGCCGGAGCTGCCGCCGCAGCCTGCAAGAAGTGCCGTACCAGCCAGACAAAATGCACCTGCTACCATCAGTTTTTTCAATGCCTTCTTCATCATACTGTCCTCCTTGAATGCCCTCACTGGGACCATCCGGTTCTCCTTGAAATTCCATCGGAATGTCCCGAAATACACAAAGGGTGAAATAAAAAAGCAGCCCGGCGCATAGGAAAAACCTATACGTCAGCTGCAGCTTCTTTGCCCCATGTGTTATAAAGTTACTATTATAATACTACTTTTCGAAATCTTTGTAAAGGAGGCTGGGCTGAATCCCCTGATTGTTCTGGTACTTGCCTCCGTTATAGCTGTCCGCTTCTCCCAGGACCGTATGGAAATAAATCTGGCAGATTTCTACGCCTGCATAAATACGGATAGGCTGGACGCAGAACATTTCCAATGTCCAGTAGCCGGAAAAGCCTACATCGCCGAAGCCTGCGGTGACGTGAATGAAAAGGCCCAGACGGCCGATGGAAGAACGACCTTCCAGCATGGGCACGAAGCACTTGGTCTTCGTATACTCCCTGGTGCGCCCCAGATACAGTTTATTGGGCTGGAGCACGATGCCTTCTTCGGGAATGTGGAGCAGATGGCCTTCATTTTTCTTCTTCATATCCAGCTCATGATGATCATAAACCATGAGCTCGTCAGCCAAGGTAAGGTTATAGCTGTTGGGATTGACCTTTTTCGGGTCAAAAGGATCGATAATGATTTCCTCTCCCATATGTCTTACGATTTCCCTGCCGGATAAAATCATTTCAATTTCCTGCCTTCCTGATTAAAAATCTTCCGGTGCTCCGCCATGCGGCGCCGCACAAAATGTCCATGAGCCTTCTCCCCCGCCGTCAGATGGAAAAGCTCCCTTTCCTTCTCCGTGAGTCTTTTTGAAACGAGAAGCTCCCCTTTCATGCTGAAGGAAATGAGATGGGCCGCAAACAGGGCACCATGGGTGGGACAGAAGAGAAGCCCCTTCTCCCCCTCTTCCTTCTCCCCATAGGGAAAGGCCCGCAGAAGGGACATCCGGTCCGCTCCGCAGACCAGACAGCAGGGATGGTCCCGGCCAAAGGATTTGCGCTGGAAATCCCGGTCCTTTTCCAGAAGCCGCCGAATCGCCCTCACTGAGGTGTCGGAAGGGTTGGAAAAAAGATTTTCTTCCCGCCCCTCTGCAGTCTTATCATCTTCCAGGATTTTGGAAATGGCTCGAATCCTCCGGTCCCCGGCTTCTTTCATTTCACCGAAAGCGGCGGCGGCTGCAGGCTTCAATATCCAGAAATAGGTACCATTTTCCCCTTCCACCCCGTCAAACACGTACTCCCAGGGCGCCATGACTGAGGATTCCTGCAGCGGTTCTTCTTCCTTCTCCAGGTTTTCCTGCACAAGAGGCGCTGATTTTTTCGGCCTTCGGGCCTTCTTTTCTTCCGGATACAGTGGAAGGAGTCCCTTTTCCGCCATGTCCCGGATTTTTCCGCCGGCCCATCCCACAGCGGAATTCAGGGCCTGATACTCCATGTGGAGAGCGGCAGCAATGCTTTTGCCATTATCCATATGGTCCGTGGAATCATAGAGCCTATCAAAAATATCCATCATGAGACGGCTCATGACAGAGGTATCTCCCATGAGCATGAGCCAGCCCTCTTCCGTAATCCGGTCCCATTTTTTCAGCCCTTTGCGCCGTGCCATCGTTCCACCGCCTTTTCCGCTATTTAGGATATTATACCATTTTAGGGCAACAGGAAAAAGGTTCTACATGGACGCCGACCATGCTGCCGGCAACGATGAGCGGTACTGGATACAGGGCCAAGGCTTTGCCAGTATTTTTCTTCATTTCTATTTTCCGCCCAGTTCTTATCTTCGTCTCCTGATACTCTTATCTTACCTGCTCTATATTGAAATGTGAAATACTTATATCTTGACTTTCGTCATACATTTCTTTTATAAAATGTTTGTCAAAAAAGTACCTGCTCCCTAAAATAGAAGCAGGTACTTTTATCGCATACGGACGAAAGGGGAATCTTTGATGGAACTGCGCACCTTATCGTACTTCCTGGCCGTGGCCAGGGAACAGAATATGACCGAGGCCGCCAATGTGCTGCATGTGACGCAGCCGACACTCTCGCGCCAGATTGCCGACCTCGAAGACGAGCTCGGCAAGAAGCTCTTCACGCGCACGAGCCGCAGCACCGTTCTGACAGAGGACGGCATGCACCTGCGCCAGCGGGCCGAGGAAATCCTCGCGCTCATCAACCAGACAGAAAACGAGATGAAGAATGACACGATTGACCTCTCTGGCTGTATCCGCATCGGCGCAGGCGAGACACATGCCATGCACATCCTCGCCGATCTCTTTGCCGAGCTGCACAGCCGCTACCCCCGCCTGACGGTCGAGCTCTTCACCGGCAATGCCGACACCGTCGAGGAAAAACTCGCCCATGGCCTCATCGACTTTGCGCTGATGATCGAACCATTCAACGTCGAGCAGTATCACTTCATCCGGCTGCCCGAAAAGATGCGCGTCGGCATCGTGACGCGCGATGACAGCAAATGGGCGCAGAAGAGCGGCATCACGCCCGATGACCTGAACGCAATGCCGCTGCTCGTCTCCTCACGCCAGTCGCTCAACCGCTATGACTACAGTCAATGGTCGGGCAGCAAGGTATCCGCTCAAACGATGAACATCGTCGGCAAATTCGACCTCATCGGCAACGCGTCCCACTTCATCCGCACGGGCATCGCGAATGCCATCGGCATCGACGAGCTGCTGCAGCTCGACACCGGCCACTTAAAGTTCATCCCGCTCGAGCCGGCTCTGACGCTTCGCGCCATCGTCGTCTGGAAGAAATACCGCCTGCTCTCCAAATCCAGTAGCGTCTTTCTCCAAGAGCTCCAGCAGTACATCGCCGAAGCGTCAAAAACAAACAGCAATCTGCCATAAAACCACTTGTTACGAGCCGATAAGACAATCCGTCGCCTGTTGCTCATCTGCCCGGCAGTGTACGAACTGTGTGAGCAGCAGGGCAGCGGCCGCCAGCAGCAGGCCGCCGCAGACGACGAAGGGCAGGCCGAGGCTGCGGATGAAAAAGCCGCTGATCATGGTTCCCGCCATGCAGCCGAGATTGGCCGCTGTCAGGAACAGGCCGTTGCTGAAATCCGGCGCATCTGATGCCACGCAGGCCAGCAGGTACTGATTGATGTTCGCATTGATGCCGCCGAGAATGCCCCAGGCCACGATCAGTGCCGCGAGAAGAGGCAGCAGCTTCCCACCGCCCACAAAAAGCAGGCAGTAGAGCGCGATGGTACACAGCGGAAAAAGGCGTACGGTCACGCTGGGACACCTGGCAAGGAGATTGCCCCCCAGATAGCTTCCGCAGATGTTCAAGAGACCATAGACGAGGAGCAGCGCTGCGATGAGCTCTCCCGGCAGTGCCGCAACCTTCTGCAAATAATCAGCGAGGTAGTTGTAGACGCCGAAGATGGAGCCATTGAGGCAAATAACCGCCAAGATGGCCAGCCAGACCGGCGGACGCTTCAGAACGGAAAGCTGCGCGCCGTAGCGCATTGGCTGCGTCACCGGCAAGTCCGGCACAAAGGCCATTGTCAGCAGAAACATGAGCCCCGTCACGCCTGCAAAGAAGACCATCGCCGCCGAAAAGTCAAACGTCGCTGCCAAGACATTGCTGATGGGCACGCCGACGACCATGCCGGCCGCGACGCCCATGTTGATACGCGCCACAGCCCGCGGCGCATCCTCTGGAGCCACCGAGGCAGCGGCCACGCTGAAGGCGAGTGCACAGTAGACCGGGTGGAAAAAGGCCGGCACGACGCGCAGCACTAAAAGGAGCTGGAAGTCGCTCGCAACGGCGGCCAGTGCATTGCAGATTGTGAACACGCCCAGCACAAGCAGCATCACGTGCTTGCGATTGAAGCGCGAGAACAGCAGCGGCATCGTCGGCCCTGCGATGGCCACGCCAAGCGCGAACAGACTGACGAGCATCCCCGCCTGTACGATATCCACCTGGTACATCGCCGCCGCCATCGGCAGGATGCCGATGATGCCCATCTCCGTATTGAGGATGCTGAACACACCAAATGCCAAGATCAAGAGCAATAGCTGCTCTCGTTTCATATCATCTCATCCTTTCCGTCTCCAAACCGCTCTCTCCATCTCATGGCTGCAAGGTCAGGAATACATCACCTGCCCCCAGAGCAGCGTCCAGATCATTGGCTGCTTCGACGTGACCCAGGCGTGTGTAGCGGTAAGTCGTCTGAAAATCCTGATAGAACACCACGACATACTGGCCGTCAAACAGCATGACATCCCCCTTATGGATCTCGCGGACATCTTCATCCGCCGCTGTCAGGTGCTTCGGCAGTTTGTAGTATTTCTCGTTGCCATTGAGTTCTGTAAACGTCTTGGCCAAAGGCAGCTGCTGCCGCAGCTCGGCAGCAGCCTCCGTATCAGCCCACTTCAGAGCATACGCTTTGCTGCCCGCTAGTAGGGATGCCGCTCCTGTCTCGTGCATCTCTGCCTCCTTCCCGGACAAGGATGGGGCCGCCACTCCGGGGCCGCCACATCCCAGCACGATAAGTGAAATCAGAGCACAACAGAAAAAGAACAATCTGCTCATCAAACATCCTCCCGGGTACGTCTTTCCAGCAATCATTCACCGAGGTACTTGTTGAAAAACGCGACGAGGCGGTCGAAGGGGATCTTGTCCATCTGGTCGTAGAGATCCGTATGCGTAGCACCCGGAACAACAATCTCCTCCTTCGGACCATCTGCCGCTGCATAGACCGCATCCGAGAAGTACTTAGAATGCGCCTTGTCCCCTGTGATGAGCAGCAGCGGACGCGGGCTGAGTTCCTTGATGTGCTCCATCAGCGAGAAGTTGAAGAAGCCGTACGGCGTCGTCGAATCCCAGGCCAGCGTGTTGGAGTTGATGGCACGCGGATGGTAAGCGCGGCCGACGTAATAATCGTAGAAGCCCTTCACGACATCCGATGCATCTGCCGGCAGCTTGTCAGGGAACATCGTCTTCGTCGAGATCACCTTGCCATCCTTGTCGACGGCGAGCTCATGCGAGCCGGGAATAGACTTGCCTGTCTTTGCCTCCTCATCGCGCATCTCGGCCAGGTGGTGCTTGACGATTTCACGCTGCTCCGGCGTGTAGTAATCCCCATTATAGTGGTTGCGGATGCTGTCCGACATGTCGTACATAGCCGATGTCGCGACCGCCTTGATGCGCGTATCATTCGTTGCTGCCGTAATGGCCATGCCCGAGAGACCACAGATGCCAATAGCACCGATCTGCTGCGGGTTGACGAACTTGAGGTTGCTGACGAAATCGACTGCCGCGCTGTAATCTTCCGTGAAGATCTCCGGCGAGCCCATATTGCGGCGCTTGCCGCTGCTCTCCCCCGTGGTCGATGGATCGAAGGCGACGGCAACAAAGCCGTTCTTGGCCATTTCCTGTGCGTAGAGGCCCGAGGACTGCTCCTTGACTGCGCCGAACGGGCCCGTCACGACGACCGCCTTGTACTGCTTCTTGTCATCAAAATCCTTCGGCAGGTAGAGGTGGCCTGCCACATCGAAGCCGTAGCGATTCTGGAACGTGACCTTCTTGACCTCAATCGTCTTGTCCACGGCGAAGACGCGCGTGTCGTTGTCCAGATCCTGGATCGTCGCATTCTTCATCTGTGAATCGTGCACGAGCGTTTTCGTCGGCACAGCTGCATAAGTCGTTTGCATCGCCATCCCTGCAAAAGTGAACGTCCCCATCATTACAGCAGCCATCAGCCAAGCGGCTCTTTTCTTGTTCTTGAATGTCTTCATGGAAAAACCCCTTCCTTAATGTTGCATCGCTGCAGCTCATCGCTGCATGCCCAGTTGTTTTACTTGATGCATTCATTATAAGGGAAGGGGTATATGATTACAAATACTTGGTTCTAATAATCTATGATACGCTTTAGGCATGATTAGAGAACGCCTCGTCCAGGGCCGCCCCGACGAGACGACCGGCGTGGGAGAAGACCTGGTCTCTGCGCCAGACCACATAATTCGCCGAGTAAATCACGGGGTCCAATGGACGGAAGACGAGCCCGCGTGACGAACCTACGGCATCCGCCATGCCCTTGAAGCAAAGCGCACTGCCCATGCCCGCCTCGATGAAGAAGATCGTATTGTAGAGCAGGTTGTAGGTGCCGGCCACTTCGATTTTCTCCGCTGCGCTGCCGAAATAATGATCCAGCTCGTGATGCTTCATCGCCTGCTCCGATACAATGAGCGGCTCCTGCAAGAGATCTGCGCGCTGTACGGCCTCTTTGACCGCCAGAGGGTTGTCTGCCCGCATCAGGAGCCCCCAGGCATCGTCGTGCGGGATGCGGCGAAACGCATACGTCCGCGGTGCATCCGCCCGGCAGACGAGCCCGAAGTCGAGCAATCCCTTCTGCAGAGAATCGTAGATCAGGTCTTCATTGCCGCTGACCAGATGGAACTGGATGTGAGGATAGGATCGGCGCAGCGGCGCCAGGACTTTCGCGACACAGGCCATCGCCTGCGTCTCGCCGGCACCAATGTAGATGTCCCCCGCCACGAGCTCATCCATCTTGGCAAACTGTTCCTTCGTCTTTTCTGTCAGGCTGAGAATCTCCTGCGCTCTCGCCTTGAATATCAGTCCGGCTTCCGTCAACTGCGTCTTGCGCTTCCCGCGCACGAGCAGCTGCACGCCCAGTTCGTCCTCGAGATCCGACAGCTGCCGCGAAAGCGTCGGCTGCGTCAGGTGAAGTTCCTCCGCCGCCTTGGTGATGTTCTCATGTCTGGCTGCCGCCATAAAGTACTGCAGTACGCGTATTTCCATTCTCCCACTCCTCCATCATCTTCTATGATTGGTACACCTCCTTTATTATATACGCAAAGCCGCAATATAGAAAAGAAATAAAATAGACGAGGGGCTGAACGGAACGTCTCTTCCGTTCAGCCCCCATAAACCAGCAAGCATCAAAGACTTTCTTTCAGGATGGCAACGACTTCCTCGCGCTTGAGGACTTTATAGCCGCCCTCGAGGAGGAGCGTAGCATCGGCGATGCCATCGATCATATCTTTTGTCGCGCCGAGCTCGGAGATCTTCATGGCAAGCCCGAGTTCCTTCATCCAATCTTCCATGGCCTTGAGGCCTTCCTCGGCAATCTCCTCATCTGTCTTGCCTTCCGGGTTGACCTTCCAGACTTCAATGGCGAAGCGCTTGAATTTCGGCAGGCCGTACGGCAGGATGTAGCGGTAGTACGGCAGTGAGACAGCTGCAAGCATCATGCCATGCGTCGCATTCGTATGGGCGCCGACGGCCTGGCCGAGCATGTGGACCATCCAGTCCGTGCTTTTCCCCTTGGCATAGTCGCAGACCGAACCGCCGCCGACGGCCAAGAGCAGATCCGCCTGATGCTTGCGCGCGATCTCGATGCCCTCATAGAGCTTTGCGAGCGTCGGATTCGGCATGACGCCCGCGATCTCTGCCACATTCTTGCCCTGCGCCTCAAGGATCTTGATGACATCATCGTAGATGCCGTTCTTCTTGATGGAACCGCTGCCGTAGATCAAGACGGTTCTTGCCGTACTTCGGCAGTTCCCTGTTCAAGTAATCAGCGACTGATCGCTAAAATAAATCTTTGCCGGATTGCAATACGAAAAATTCCCTAACATACGATCCAATCGCCTTCTAAACTATCGTGTCAGTCCTGCGGATACACCTCATCTGTGACGGGCTCGCACCACTCATTGCTTGTCTCCGTGCCCGGGATCTCGAAGGCGAGATGCGAGAACCAGCTGTGCCGCTTGGCGCCGTGCCAGTGCTTGACGCCTGCGGGAATCTCGACGATATCGCCAGGCTTGAGGCTCTGTGGGGCCCTGCCCTCCTCCTGATACCAGCCCTCGCCGTCGACGCAGATGAGCACCTGGCCGCCGCCCTGCTTCGCGTGGTGGATATGCCAGAAATTGCGGCAGCCCGGCTCGAACGTGACGTTGCAGATGACAAGCTGCTCGCCCGGCTTCGACAGGACCTTCAAGTACGACTGGCCCGTGAAGTACTTGGCATAGGCATCGTTTGGCTCGCCGAGGCCGAAGAAGCCACCGCGGCCCTCTGCACCCGCTGCATCGGCGTAGACTTCCTTGGCCACAGGGAAGGCTGCCCAGGCGTTCGGCCAGCCAGCGTAGAAGGCCAGATGCGTGAGCAGTGCGGCCATTTCCTCTTTCGTAACGCCGTGCTGGCGCGCCGTCTGCAAATGGTAGCGCAAGGCATCGCCAGCAGTTCCCTTGCCAACGAGTGCCGAAACCGTCGCGATGCTGCGAAGCTTCGGCGAAAGCTCATCTTCCTTGGCCCACACCTCACCGAAGAGCACCTCATCGTTGAGCGCCGCGAACTGCGGTGCAAAATCGCCCAATGCCTTGCGTCCTGCTGTCTGTTTTTCCATGATAAATCCTCCTGTCCCACGACTTCATCTTTTCCTTTTATCATAACAGGTCATGCATGCCATGTGAAATGCTTATCAAAAATCATCCAGCATTCCTAAAACGTATTACTCATAAGCCAACGAGAAAGCCCTGCCTGTTCCAGTTGAACCAAAACAGACAGGGCTTTCTTGCGGAGATTCAGAAAGGATTGTGCTCTTCTTCGCCGACTTCATTGCGAAGCAGGTGATCGAGGCTGTAGCGGCCTGGACCGGCGAAGACGACGCCGAGGTAGAAGACACCTTCCTCAAAGGGACGCGAGATCTGCAGGAGCGGCGCGCCGGGGGCGAGCCCGATGGAGGATGCCATCATGAGATTGCCGACGAGAAAGAGGGCCATCGGGCGCTAGAACAGGTCGAGCAGGATGATGATCCCGCCGAACGTCTCCGCCAGGCTGGAAAGCAGGCCGAAGAACGTTGGGAAGAGATGGATGCCGGTGCGCGAGATTTACCTTTCTGTGCCATAGGGCTTGATTGGCATTCTGGTGATTAGCCGCTGCGCGGCTCCCCCTTATCCGGCTGCGTTCTTGGACACACCTTCGGTGTGAGGGTTCAGAGGGGAAAGGTTCTTAAGATGGACCGGCCTGCGGCCGGAGGGTTCTTAAGTTTGACGGCCTTTCAGGCCGAGGGTTGCGGATTGCCCTTACGGGCAATGCTTATAAAGTCAGCGTTACGGATTCACCTTTCTGTGTCATATGGCAAAATAACCATTCTGCTGAATTATCTGCCTTCGGCAGATACACCCCCTATCCGGCTGCACCGGACTTCCCCCACAAGCGGGAGGCAGAATAAAACACCTCGAAGCCTCACTTCGTAAGCGGCTCTACAAGTAAGCACGGGGTATTGTGCCACCGAACTGTGGGGCGGCAAGGTGGTGGCACCAGCCACCAAAGGGGGAATGCCGGAGTAGTACATGAAGTATATGACTCTCTGTTTTTCTCCTCAAATTTCTTGTTTCCCCTTGAGGGGAAATGCCACGTAGTGGCAAAAGGGTGTACGGGGCTGAGCAACGATGTGATACTCTATCGCTATCCTGACCGCCAATCGGCGGCCTCCCTCGCCACTTCATGGTCCTCTCCCCTTGCAAGCAGGTGGCACTCGTTTTAAAAAGGCTTGTCCATAAGAAGTCAGCGTTACGGGATTTGCTTTTCTGTGTCATACGTTATGATAGGAATTCTGCTGACTGGCTCGCTGCGCTTGCCAGAATGCAAAAAAAGCAGCAGAGCCATCTACGGTTCTGCTGCTTTTGATTAATTTCCTTCCAATTCTGCCACACCCAGGGGCGGGCTTTCGAGGAATTTAACTTTTGGATTTCTCTGGGCCAGCCAGCCTGCCTGCCAGGCATTGGGCAGGAGGTACACCGGCCGTTCGCGGCGGTCGTAGACCACCATGGCATTGTCGATGCCTACCAGTTCTTCCGGCGGCACATCGCCTTCGGTCCAGCGGGCAGCGGTGAAGCCCAGGGGTTCCAGGTTCACCGATACGTTGTATTCGTTTTCCAGCCGGTATTTCATGACTTCAAACTGCAGCTGGCCAACGGCACCTATAATGAAGGATTCCATAATATAGGGCTGTTTGTACACCTGGATGGCCCCTTCCTGGGCCAGCTGGGTGACGCCGTTCAGGAACTGTTTTCTCTTCATGCTGCTCACCGGTGAAAGCCGGGCGAAGAGTTCCGGCGGGAACACAGGGAAGTCGATGAAGGTGACAGGATGTTTCTTTTCGCATACCGTATCCCCTACGCCCAGTTCACCGGTATCGAAAACGCCGATAATATCGCCGGGATAGGCTTTTTCCACGGTCTGCCTTTCGGTGGCCAGGAACTGCTGGGGCTGGGAGAGGCGGATCATCTTGCCGCTCTGGCGGTGAAGCACGCTGGCCCCTTTTTCAAAGACGCCGGAGCAGATGCGCATGAAAGCCACCCGGTCGTGGTGCTTGGGGTCCATATTGGCCTGGATTTTGAAAACGAAAGCGGAGAAATTGGGATCTTCCGGGGCCACAGTGCCTTCCAGTGTCTTTCTCGGTTCCGGCGGCGGAGCGAGCTGCAGATATTTTTCCAGGAAGGGCTGTACGCCGAAATTGGTCATGGCGGAGCCGAAAAACATGGGTGTCAGTTCTCCTTTTGCCACTTTTTCCTCATCGAAGGGGTCCCCTGCTTCGTCCAGAAGTTCCAGGTCGTCTTTCAAGGACTGAATGATTTCAGGGCTCAGATGGGAGGTGATTTTTTCATCGTCCATTTTCCCGGAAATCACTTCCAGTTTCTTTACGCCATGGGCATTGTCCTTGATGAAGAGATGGCACATTTCCGTTTCTCTGTCGTAAATGCCGGTGTAATCGCCATTCACTCCGATAGGCCAGTTCATGGGGCAGGAGCGGATACCCAGTACATCTTCAATATCGGCCATGAGGTCGAAGGGATTCTTGCCGAAGTGGTCGATTTTATTGACGAAGGTAAAAATCGGAATACCCCGGTCGGAGCAGACTTTGAAGAGCTTCTTCGTCTGGGCTTCCACGCCTTTGGCCACGTCGATGACCATGACGGCGGAGTCTACCGCCATGAGGGTACGGTATGTATCTTCAGAAAAGTCCGCATGCCCAGGGGTGTCCAGAATATTGATGCGGCAGCCCTGGTAGTCGAACTGGAGCACCGAGCTGGTGACGGAAATACCACGCTGTTTTTCAATTTCCATCCAGTCGGAAACGGCATAGCGGGCTGTCTTTCTTGCCTTGACGGATCCTGCCAGATGGATGGCTCCGCCGTAGAGCAGCAGTTTTTCAGTAAGCGTCGTCTTGCCGGCATCCGGATGGGAAATGATGGCAAAGGTACGGCGTCTTTTTATTTCTTCCAAATCAGTCATGTTTCACCTCAAAATTAAAATAAGCGTCATACCATTATACCCCATGGGGCGGGGCTGTGAAAAGGGATTTTCTCTATAAATGGGGGCTGGGGCGCCTCTACATTTATAGAAGGCCCCTCTTATGAAAAAACTTTAGAACTGCACTTATTAAAACGAGTGCCACCTGCTTGCAAGGGGGAGAGGACCATGAGGTGGCGAAGGAGGCCGCCGATTGGCAGTCAGGATAGCGATAGAGTATCACATCGCTGCTCAGCCCCGTACACCCTTTCCCGCTTCGCGGGACTTCCCCTCAAGGGGAAACAAGAAATTTGAGGAGAAAAACAGAGAGAAAACCAATGAACCATTTTTCATAAGGACCTATCATTTTCAAAACAAAAAAGGCACCCTGGCGGGTACCCTTTTGTTCATACGATTACAGTGTGAGCGCTCTTTCGAAGTGTTCTTTCAGAATTTTGATGGAACGCTGGAGTTCTTCATTTTCTTCATCGGTCAAATGGAGTTCGATAATGTCTTCCACGCCGTCCTTGCCTACTTTCACCGGTACGGAAGCAAAGCTGTCATGGATGCCGTACTCTCCGTCCAGATAGACGGAGCAGGGAAGGATTTTATGTTCATCGTGGTAAATGGCCCGGACCAGTTCGGCGGTAGCAGAGGAAACGCCAAATTCGGTGCAGCCTTTCTTGGCATTTTCAATATTTCCTTCTTCATGGACTTTCTTCAGGATTTCTTCCTTGGAATCCATATGGTAGAGATCCGGCTTTTCCTTCAGCAGTTCATCGATGGGCTTGCCTGCCACTTTGACATGACTCCAGGGAATCATGCTGGAATCGCCGTGTTCGCCCAGAAGGTAGGCGGTGAGAGAGCGGCGGTTGACTTTGAGCTGGGTAGAAAGCTGCATCTGCAGGCGGGCAGAGTCCAGGGCGGTGCCGGAGCCGATGATTTTCTTTTTCGGCCAGTCCAGCTTATACTGCAGGTATTCTGCAATAATGTCGCAGGGATTGGAAATGGAAATAATAATGCCGTCAAAGCCGGATTTCTGAATCAGCGGCAGGAATTCCTTGCTGGTGGCAATGGCGCCATCCATCATGTCCAGACGGTTCTGTCCCTGTTTCCGGGGTCTGCCGGATGCATTGATCAGAATATCTGCATCTTTCATATCGTCCATGGTGCCTGCATAGGCCTCAAAATGATGGGGCTGGTAGCTGACGGCATCCAGAAGATCCAGGGATTCGCCGATGGCTTTATCCATATTGGTATCATAGAATACCACTTCATCTGCCAGACCCTGCACAGCAAACTGGAGGGCCAGATGGGATCCTACATTGCCTGCTCCGATAATACCGATTTTCCTTGTTTTAATAGACATACAAATTCCACACTCCTTTTCCTGATTTTCCGGGAATGGGCTGTCAGCGCCTTTCTCCAGGAAATATACTTCTCTTCTCCTATATGGATTCTGCATTATATTTACCATGCATAGTATAATCACTTTACATGATAATATGAATGTATTATACCACTCCCTGCATAAAGGTTCAAAGGGTGGCGATGGCGGCCTTTGGTGTGAGGGTTGACGGGACTTCGTCCCGAGGGTTATGGCCGCCCGATGGCGGCAGGTTGTGTTCGCTTCGCTCAGGGGGCGACAGCGCCTATGGCGCTGAGGGTTGCGGTGGCGGCTCCGCCGCAGATCTAAAAAAAGGGGCGCGGCTGACGCCGCGGGTTGTGTAGAAAGATTACATCGCTTCCGGGGCTGACGCCTGTGGCGCCTTTTGCACGATACATCCGGTATTGCGAAAACGCGGCAAAGGAAATGGTGTCTAAAAAATTTCTTCTTGACAAAGTGAAAGGGCCGGGGATATAATTCAGCCATACGAAACAAGCGATGATGAAGAAGGGGTAATGAGACCTTTTCAGAGAGACAGCGGCCGGTGAGAGCTGTCAGGGGCTGATTATCTTTCCACTTCGGAGACATGGATGAAGAATCCTTCGGGCAGGCCCGTTACAGCCTTTCAAAGATGGCCTTCTGGCAATTTGGGTGGTATCGCGGGTGCTCTCGTCCCTTAGTGGATGGAGAGCGTTTTTTTATACCTCGCTCCTTTTTGCCATGGCTAAATTGGGTGGCACCGCGAGAAAAGAGAAGCTCGTCCCATGGGACGTCTTCTCTTTTTGTGTTATTTGGAGGTTCATGATGAAGAGAGTATTCAATTTCAACGCCGGTCCGTCCCCTATGCCCCTGGAAGTGCTGGAGGCTATGAAGGAGGATCTCACCAATTTCAAAAACACAGGCATGGGTATTACGGAAATCAGCCATCGGTCCAAAGAGTTCCAGGATATGCTGGATGAGACAAAGGATCTTCTGCGGCAGCTCATGCATTTATCGCCGGATTATGAAATCGTATTCATCCAGGGCGGCGGCACCATGCAGTTCCTCATGACGGGATACAATTTCCTCCATACCCGGGCTGCCTATGCAGACACCGGCGTATGGGCCCACAAGGCAAGAAATACGGCCGCCTTCTTCGGTGAAACCTACGATGCCAATTCCGCCCAGGACAAAGATTATTCCTATATTCCCGACACCTATGACATCAAGGATGGTACGGACTACCTCTACATCTGCGCCAACAATACCATTTACGGCACGGAATACTGGAAATTCCCAGAGGTGAAGGTGCCCCTGATCTGCGATATGTCTTCAGACATTCTTTCCCGGGACATCGATTTCAACCGGTTCGATATGATCTGGGCCGGTATCCAGAAGAATCTGGGCGCCGCCGGTGTGGCTCTGGCTATCATCAAAAAGAGCCTTCTGGAAACGGCCCGCACCGATATCCCCGAATTCCTGCAGTACCAGACTTTTGTGAAAAAGGATTCCACCTACAATACGCCGCCGGTTTTCTGCATTTATACCCTGAACCGCATGCTCCACTGGATCAAGAATATGGGCGGTCTCAAGGCCATTGAAGAAAGAAATAAGGTCAAAGCAGCCCTGATTTACGACGTGATTGATGAAAGCGGCGGATTCTACCGGGGCCATGCGGAAAAGGATGCCAGAAGCCGCATGAACATTACCTTCAATCTGGCCAATGAAGCCATGGAGAAGGATTTCGTGGAAAAAGCAAAGGCCCATGATTTCATAGGCGTGAAAGGCCACCGTCTGGTAGGCGGCCTCCGGGTATCCCTCTACAATGCGGTAACACCGGAAGCAGCGGAAGCGCTCTCCCAGTTCATGAAAGAATACGAAAGAGTCAACGGATAATTTGATTATTTACAGGAGGAAATCATTATGTTCAGAATTTTCATTACTGCCGACGTAGCTAAAGAAGCCAAAGAAATCCTGGAAAAGGAATTTATCGTAGATATCCAGCCGAACATGAAGGAAGAGGAACTGGTAAAAGTCATCGGCGACTACGATGCCATCATTACAAGAAGCCAGACCAAGGTCACGAAGAAAGTCATTGACGCCGCTAAAAACCTGAAGGTCATCGGCCGCGCCGGCGTAGGCATCGACGGCATTGATATAAAGGAAGCCACCCAGAAAGGCATTACCGTAGTCAATACGCCGGAGTCGAATACCATTGCAGCCTGCGAACACACCATTGCCCTCATGCTGTCCATGACCCGCCACATTCCCCAGGCCCATCAGTCCATTATGGAAGGCCGCTGGGACCGCAAGAGCTTCACCGGCATCCAGCTTCTGAACAAGACCGTAGGCATCATCGGCGTAGGCCGGGTCGGTTCCAATGTGGCCAAACGCCTCCAGGCCTTCAACATGAAAACCATCGGTTACGACCCCTATATTCCCCTGGAAAGAGGCAAACAGCTGGGCGTGGAACTGGTAGACCTGGATACCCTTTTGAAGGAATCGGACTATATCACCCTTCATACGCCTCTTACCGATGAGACCCGGGGTATGATCGGCAAAGAAGAAATTGCAAAGATGAAAGACGGCGTCCGCCTTGTCAATGCATCCCGGGGCGCCGTGGTGGATATCTACGCCCTGGCTGAGGCGCTGAAGAGCGGCAAGGTCGCCGGCGCAGGCATCGACGTATGGCCCAATGAACCGCTGAAACCGGAAGACAACCCCTTCCTGGGCATGACCAATGTAGCCCTCACCCCTCATCTGGGCGCTTCCACCAAAGAGGCCCAGGCCGGCGTCGCCACCGATGTGGCTGTAGGCGTCATGCAGGCCCTCCACGGAGAACCGGTGGCCACCGCCGTGAACGCTTCCCCTATTACCAAAGCCACCCTTCACGTGATCCAGCCTTACTTCGACCTCTGCGAGCGCATGGGCAATATTGCCATCGACCTGGCCGGCGGCCGTATCAACAGGGTGAACGTGGAATATACCGGTGAACTGGCAGAAACAGAAACAGCACCTCTCACCACGGCCGTACTGAAAGGCCTTCTGGCTCCGGTACTGCAGCAGACCGTCAATTTCGTCAATGCCCGGGGTATTGCGGAAGAGCGGCACATGGATGTAAGAGAAGTGAAAGCCAAGAAGGGCCACTATTTCACCAATACCATTTCCCTCACCGTAGACACCGACAAAGGCAGCCACCGCATTACAGGCTCCCTCTTCGACCGGAAGGAAGCCAAAATCGTATCCATCGATCACTTCCGCGTGGACATCGAACCGAAAGGCTGCATCATCATTGCGCCTCATGAAGACAAGCCCGGCATGATCGGCCAGGTGGCTTCGGTACTGGGAAGAGAACATATCAATATCAACGGCATGCAGGTAGGCGCCGGCAAGGAAGAAGGCACCAACGTCATGGTGGTGGCTGTGGACAAGGATATCCCCTCGGCCCTGATTCCGGCCCTCATGAATATCGACGGCATCCACGATGTCAAAGTCGTTCACTGTGAACATTAAGGAGCACCTATGATACGCATCATCCTTCTCCGTCACGGAGAAACCACCTGGAACATAGAAGGCCGCTACCAGGGCCAGGAAGACACCCCCCTGTCCGAAAGGGGCTGGGACCAGGGCCGAAAAGCGGCGCTGGCCCTGAAGGACGTGCCCATAGGCCGGGCCATTTCCTCCCCCCTCTCCCGCTCCTATGAAACCTGCCGCCTGGCTGCCGATTTCCACCACCTTCCCGTGATGAAAGACGAAAGGCTGACGGAAATCTCCCACGGCCTGTGGGAAGGCATCCACGCCGATGAAATCAAAGCCCGCTACCCCGAGGAATTCCGCCTCTGGCACACCCGCCCGGACCGGGTGCAGATGCCGGAAGGAGAAAATCTGGAGGACGTACGGAAACGGGCCAGAGAGGCCTTCGATGAATATGCAAAAATCTATGATGGCGAAACGGTGCTTGTGGCTGCCCACGACGCCGTAAACAAGGCCATTATCTGCGATCTCCTGGGCCTTGACATGAGCCACTTCTGGCAGATCAAGCAGGACAATGCCTGTATCAATGTACTGGAATGTGACAAAGGCACCTGGCGGCTGGTCACATTAAACAGCACCGCCCATCTGGGTTACCTGGTGAGCGGCATTGAACAGAAAGGGCTGTAAAATAAAAGGACCTGGAAGAAATGATAAACCATTTCTTCCAGGTCCTTTTTGTCATGGGTTTCCTGCCCTTTGGCGCCGGTGCAGAGCCCTATGGTTCAGAAGTCGGACAGCCGATAGCCGGCAGCGGGCAGCTGTCTTTCTCCCGCCAGCTCACTATCTCATCACTGCTTTGGGCGTATGGTCCTCCGTCTCTCCCGTGAGGCTTTTCGACACATCGGTGGGCACCCGGCGATAGGGGAATGTTTTGTATACCTCTTTCATAATATCGTCAAGGATGTACACATTCCGCGCAGTACTCTCATCTTCCGTATCAAAATAGGTGCCCCGGTCATCCCGCACGGTGCCCTCGGTTTTCTTATAGCTGTAAATATCCACGATGGCCCTGGTCTGGATGATATCGTCGCCATCATCAAAGAGGAACCGGTGGAAAATCCACTGATGCCACTGGATTACAGGCATCACTACTATATCTGCCCCCGATTCATCAGCCAGCCGGGGCAGGTATGCCGGAGGCACTGCTCCCTCATAGCCCGTGGTATCCAAGGTCCGGTAATAGGGATAGCGGAAAATCTGCTTCATTTCCCGATTCACATAAGATGCCGCTTCGCCGCCGTTCCCGCTGAGCCGGGGAGACAGGAGAAGCACCGTGCGGGTATTGTCAAAATACCCCATTTTTCGGTTCATTTCCAGCGTATCCGACGCCTCCGCCAGAAGACCCAGGGACAGGGCAAGGAAAAAAGAAAGTAAAAAAGCAATCAGTTTTTTCATGGAAACCTCCTTTGGTTATAAGGGTTCAAAAGGTTCAGAGGGTTCAGAGGGTTCAGAGGGTTCAGAGGGTGGTGGATAGCCGCTTCGCGGCAATGCTTACAAAGTCAGCGTTACGTAATTAGTTTTTTTGTCAACCATATCCCTATGACGAAGATCCGGAGCCCCCTTCCACAGAAAGGGGACTGGGCGTTACGTGCTGAAACTGACCTCCTCCCACTCGTCATTCTAAGCCGCAGGCGAAGAATCTCGGTACAGGCCGCGTATGAAACAGTCGGCATTGAGGAAGGGGTAAGCGGACAACGGATAGCAGACAGCGGATAGCTACCCCACCAGCCCCATTCTATCACTTTCCTCCATCCTGGCCAGTTATAAGTTATTTATAAAGAACTGGAAGATTTTTTCTATATCTCTTTATTTTTAGAATATACTTTTCTTCTGCCTCTTTTCAGGCAAAAATATAAAATCCTTACCGCCGGTGATTCTTTTTCCTCTTCCGTCCTTCCATCTCCTCCGCGGTCATGGGCGGTGCTTCCGAATGGCCTGATTTCATCCGGCTTTTTAGCCATGGGCAGGAGAAAGATATCATGCTATAATTAAATTATAAGCGAACAATAATAATAATATGTCCGGAGGAAATATGTATGCCGTTCCTGTTTTTCTGGTGTCTTTTTCTTTGCGCCATTAACGGATACCTTGTCTTTGCCTATAAAACTGATCTGTCGGAAACCTTTGGCCAGAAAATGGCTTATTTTCTGGGCGGTCACATAGCCTTTGTGTATAATCTCTGTTTTCCCTGGATGGTCTGGTTCATGGTGGATGAACTCCGTCCCGCCCTGATTTGTACTTACCTGCTGCTCAACTACTGCACTCTGGCACGTATGATGCATGTAGACTATCACGGCCTCATCAATACCGTATGGGGTAATACCCACCATCACCGGCGCTTTGCCATCCGGCTGAAGCTGGAAAAGCTCTGCTGTGCCCTGTTTCTCGGAATTTCCACCTGGCTCTTCAGCATGCTGGGATTTCTGGTGAAATTATAAAACCCTGCGAAGTCATGGCTTCACAGGGCTTTTATCATACCTTGAAATAGCTGCGCAGGTAGTCCACGAAGATTCTTACCGGTGTGGACTGGAGCATAGGCTGTTTGAAAATCAAATGGCTGGGCCGCAGAAGAGGTCTCTTCTGCTTGTCGTAAATCATTTCCCTGTTCACCTGGGGCGCGCACTTAGGAAGCAGGTCCGCCGGAATCAGCGAGTGGCCAAGACCCTGGTTCACGATTTCCACGCAGGTCAGACAGTCGGACACGGTGAGCATGAAATGAGGGGAATCGGTGAAATTCTGCCGCCACCACCGGGTACGGAGCTCATCCAGGGAAGGATCGCTGCGGTAGCGGATGGAAGGCTGGTCCGGCAGCGTGCTGTAGTCGATTTTCTTGGCGGAAATCAGGTACAGCGGCGCATCTTCCAGAAGAATATCGGCATCCGGCCATTCCTGGTTCCCACGGACAATGGCCAGATGGATGTCCTCTTTTTTCACCAGCTTCACCAGTTCATCACTGGTATCGGTGGTGAGGGAAATTTCAATGTCGCTGTACTTATCCACAAACCCCTTCAGAATGGCAGGCATATGGGACTGGGCAAAGGACTGGCTGGCGCCGATGCGGAGTACGCCGGAAATGGAATTAGGCTCATGGGTCACATAATTCTTCATGTCCTGGTACTGCTGCAGTTCCTTTTCTGCAAAGGAGAAAAGGCGGTTGCCTGCATCGGTGAAATGAACCCCTTTATTGGTACGAATAAATAAAGGACAGCCGATTTCCTTTTCCATCTGGCTCAGGCGATAGGTTAAGGACGGCTGAGTCATGAAAAGCCGCTTTGCTACCTTATTGATGCTTCGTTCCTCACGAAGATAGATCAGGATTTTCCAGTCCGTGTTATTCATTGAAATACCCCTTACTTACCACAATACGAATACTATGGTATAAAAATCTTTTGGTATAAAATTATTTTATTAGATTATACCATATTTCTGTAAATGGAAGTAGGGGCGTAAGGAAAGGTTCTTAAGATTAACCGGCCGCAGCTTAAAAAGAGAGGCGCGGCTGGCGCCGCAGGTTGTGTAGAAGGGTTGTGCATCGTTTCGCTCAGGGGTCATGGAAAGGGTTCTTAAGATGGACCGGCCCAGGGGGCCGGAAGGTTCTTAAGTTTGACGGCCCTTTGGGCCGAGGGTTGTGGTGGCGGCTTTGCTATTGGACACGCCTGCGGCGTGAGGGTTCACAGGGTTCAGAAGGTTCAAAAGGTTCAGAGGGCATGGTGGCGGCTGACGCCGCAGATTTTAAAAAAGGACCTTATGCGTTACGGGAATTGCATAAGTATTTCAATCATTCCTGGCACCAAAAAGCAGGAAACCAGCCGCAGGAGCCCTGTTAAATAAACTCCCTGGGGTAGTCGTAAAGTTTCTTCGTTCTTTCCTTATAGTCCGGAAGCCAGCGGGCCATGAGGGCATGGAAGCGGCGGGTATGACCTGTTTCCAGAAGATGGTTCAGCTCGTGCACCACCACCGACTCAATGCATGCCTCCGGCTTGGTGATGAGGTCCAGGGCAAAGGAAAGTTCTCCGGTTCTTACATTGCAGCTGCCCCATCGGCTCTTTAGAATGCGGATGGTCAGGGAAGAAGGCTGGACGCCCATGCGGGGCGCCCAGATTTCTATATATGTTTCTATGACCTTCCGCAGTTCTTCCTTCATAAGATTCCTGTAAGCACGGGGCCTGTCTTTCGTCCGGGGGCTTATCGTAAGACAGATTTTTCCCTTCTTTACCGACACGGAGCTCACGGGGCCTCGTTCATAAACAATGGGGTATTCCCTGCCCAGAAAGAAATGTTTTTCGCCGCTGTCATAGGTATAGCAGGGGATGGCAGGCATACGGGCCAGCTTTTCCCGGATCCATCCATCCTTTGAGACCACGAAACGTTCCACTTCCTTTAAAGCCATGGCCGATGGTGCTGATACAAGAACCCTCCCGGTCCTGGAAATCCGAAGGTAAATAGCCCTGAGTCCCCTTTTCCGTGTAATGGTTACAGGATAGGCGAAAGGTTCCATTTTCTGCATCCTTTGCTTCATCACTTGTCCCCCTACTCCTTCCTCATGTCCTTTTCTCCTGCCCTGAGGCAGCATTTAAAAAACAGGGATGCATCGGATATGCACCCCTGCCATGACTGAATACCTGTTACACCTTTGTGCTTTCCTGCAGCACATGGTCATCCGTTTCAAAAAGAGCCTTCGCAAATTCATCAGGATTGAAGCGGTCCAGGTCATCTTCCCTTTCACCCATGCCGATCCACTTCACCGGCACATGAAGTTCTTCATGAACGGAAAGCACCACGCCCCCTTTGGCGGTGCCGTCCAGCTTGGTAAGAACTACGCCGGTAAGGGGTACGATTTCCCCGAAATTCTTTGCCTGGCTGATGGCATTCTGACCGGTGGTGGCATCCAGCACCAGAAGGGTCTGATGCGGTGCATCAGGAATCACTTTCTTCACCACTCGGCTGATTTTCCCCAATTCTTCCATGAGGTTTACCTTCGTCTGGAGACGGCCGGCCGTATCAATGAGGACCACATCAGCCCCTCTGGCTTTGGCAGCCGATACGGCATCAAACGCAACGGCTGCAGGATCGGCGCCTTCTGCATGCTTTACAATATCAGCGCCCGTTCTTTCCGCCCAGATGGTGAGCTGTTCCGATGCAGCAGCGCGGAAAGTATCAGCCGCTGCCAGAAGAACCTTCTTTCCTTCCTTGTGGAGACGACCGGAAAGCTTGCCAATGGTGGTGGTCTTGCCTACCCCGTTCACACCGACCACCAGAATCACCTCGGGATGATGGGTAAACTCTTCACCCGCCGTATCATCCTTCAAAAGCTCCTTCACTGTTTTCTCCATGAAAGGCATGACTTCGTTGGTATTGTGAATCACCCCTTCCGTGACGCCCCGGCGAATCTGGCGCATCAGATAATCCGTAGTACGGACACCGATATCACCGGAAAGGAGTACCATTTCCAGGTCTTCCAGAAAATCCTCATCAATCTGGGCATAGCCGATGACTACGCTTTCAATATTCTTGATCAAACTCTGCTTGGTCTTTGTGAGACCTCTTTTGATTTTGTCAAAAAATCCCATGCTCATTCCTCCGAACATACAATAATATATTCTATTGTACCATGAGTGACGATGAAATAGGAAAAGGCCGGTGAATCTTTCTTACATTCTCTATGAATTCCCGAGAAAATGTATCTATAAAACTCATAGTTCTCCCTTCCATGCCTCCAAAATCAGCAAACATAATTTCTATATTTCCTATTCCCATTTTCTTCCCTATCCGTTATAATAGAGAACAGATGAGAGCATGGAAAAGGTCCGGGGAGTGGCCACAAAAAAATACCCGATTCCTGATTCGGCTGCAAGCCATCTCGCAAAGATGAATACATAAGAGCTCCGGGCCTCCAGCCCGTTCAATGCGTTCTGAGTTTTCAAATCCTTTTCGGCCAAGAACTCAAGAAGAAATCAATCGCCTTCGCGATAGAAAAGCCTGAAGAAAGCGTCCTTCTATGGATCGGACAGTTCCACCTGGGAATCTGCCTGTGCGCACGCTCTTTTCAGGCTTTTCGTAGTGCCTTCAATGATGGACGGGTCTGTGAAAAAATACATGAATGACATGGATACCACTCCGCCCCACTGTCATTTCGAACGTTGCGAAGCGGAGTAGAGAAATATCACTTTTCAATGGTTCAGAGAGCATTGGTGGCAGGAGATTTCTTGGTTCAGAGCTTCAATAGAGTCCAAAGTTTTTCCACCCATGCCGGCACATTCCCCGCTCGAGATGACAAAGGGACTGGAATCTTACCATCAGAAAAAATTATAAAAAAGGCTGTGAAGAAATGATTTACATTTATCACAGCCCCTTTTTATAATTATCTATTTATCCGGTATTAGTTCATAATGAAAGCCGATCCTCTATGCAGGTCCATGTTCCTTTAAAAACAGAAATCCCATAAAGAAGGATGAAGCCTCTGCAGCCCGATGAAAGACATCTCCCTGACAGAGTTTTCTATTTCCATAAGCCCTGATTTCACGTATCATCCTGACTCTCTTCCAGCTCTCCCTCTATATCCAGGTACAGAGCCTGCAGCTGATCTATCGTTTCATCCGCTGCCTTCCACAGGCCCCGTTTTTCCGCTTCCAGCAAAGTTTCTGTAATGCGCTGGAGTGCCCAAGGATTGACTTCTTTCATCCAGTCCTGTACTGTGACATCCAGTGCGTACTTTTCTGCCAGTTTTTCATACATCCAGTTTTCCATCACCTTGCTGGTAGCATCCCACTGGAAACTGATGGATACACGGCTTGACAGATCGGCTGCGCCTTTGTAGCCATGCTTCATCATGCCCTGTATAAACCGGGGATTGATGGTTTCCATGCGAAAAACCCGCTTAGCCTGCTCCTGCACGCTGCGGACCTTGACGCTGCCCCTTTCCGTACTGTCGCCTTCATAGGAGCGGGGAGATTTACCCGAAAGGCTCCGTACAGCCGCTATCATTCCGCCATGATAGGCATTGTAATCATCACTGCTCATCATATTCGTTTCATGGTTATCCTCGTTTTTCAAGGTCACATCCATATGGGACAGACGCTCTTTAAAAAGCCCGGGTTTGTAAGCCCCTTTGGAACGGCTGCCGTAGGCATGGCCGCCCCATCTGACAAAGACGCGGGAGAGATCATCCAAATTGTTCCAGTTTCGTGACTCCAGCAGGGCACCTACACCGGCGCCATAGGTTCCCGGCGCATCACCAAAAATACGATAGCAGGCTTCCCGCCAGGCTTCCTCTGTCGTCATTCCATTCTTTTCCATGGCACTGCTTTCGGAAAGGACATGTTTACGTATAAAATTGTCTTCCTCCTTCTCCGGAAGGGATGCAGCCAGGAGGACTGCCTTGTCCATAAGAGAAATCACTGCCGGCATGGTATCCCGGAAAAGGCCGCTGATTCTGCCTGTCACATCCAGTCTGGGCCTTTTCAGCTCCGAAAGGGGAATCGGCTCCAGGCGCTTCACATAAAGGCTTCCTTTTTCCCAGATAGGACGAATGCCCATGAGATAAAGAAATTCCGCTATACACTGCCCGTGACTTCGCATATTGGCACCGGACCAGAAAACCATGCCTATATTTTCAGGGTACTTTCCTTCCTCCCTGATATAACGGGCAATAACCTCATCACCCAGCTCTTTGCCTACCGCCCAGGCCGCTTTGGTAGGAAGCTTTCTGGGATCGATACCATAGAAATTAATTCCTGCCGGAAGGAGGGATACACCACCGGCATGAGGTGAGCCTGAGGGCCCGGGCATAATATATTTCCCTTCTATTCCTTCCAGGGTATGATCCGTTTCCTGAATCGTGCCGAGAAGCCTTTTATACAGGTCATGACAGATAAAACCGGCCGTTTTTTCTACCTGCTTCTGCCACAAGGCATCCCCTTCCCATACTGACTTGGATGAAAGGGCTTTTCTGATACCTTCTTCACTAAAATGATGAACCATCAGAGTGTCGATAAACTGTTCCGCTTCTTTTCTGACTGCCGCCATCATCTCACTGCCCGTCTTTTTCTCCGGAAGAAGGGTCTGTGATTTTTCCATCAATTCTTTTGCTGTGTATCCGTATTTTTCTGCAAACACATCCAGAATGGCAGGGCAGGAACCGTCAGGCTGCCTCATGAGCTGGATAATTTCATTTCTGAGGATCTCTCCTTCCGGCATCTGTCCCAATATATGGAGACCCACATGGCATTCACTATTTTTAATATCCTCTATGTACTGATGTAGCCTTGTCAGATATTCAGAAAATGGCTTTGATTCATCATAGGGTACTTCTCCATCCAGCTCCGCTTTCACAGCCAGGCTGCGTATTTCCGGCACCAGGTGGGATGCTGTTTCCGGCTCCACTGCAAGGAAATGGGCATATTCATCCATATTCTTCTCAAGCTCTGAGAGCTCGTCATAGGTGCCTGCATCTGCCATGGGTGCAGGCATATGGTCTACCAGACAGGCACTCCCCCGTCTTTTGGCCTGTATCCCCTCTCCGGTAATGGTCATATGGTAAGGATACACATTGGGAAGAGAGCCCAGTGCCAGATCCGGATAACTGCTGCGGTCAAGTCCCGCGCCCTTGCCTGGCAGCCATTCCAGATTTCCATGGGTTCCGACATGAATGACGGCATCCGCCTTCCAGATATCCCGTATCCACAGGTAATAGGCCAGATACTGATGGGTAGGAGCGATAAAAGGATCATGATAGATTTTGGCTGCATCAAAGCCGTAGCCCCGGGGTGCCTGGACCGTGATGAAAACATGTCCATCCATGACACCAGGAACCAGAATGCTGCCTTCCCCATCCACCATGACACTGCCGGGAGGGCTGCCCCAGTCTTTCTCCATCTGCGCCCTCACATCTGCAGGAAAGGTCTGAAAAAAATCTCTGTACTGTTTTCCTGTCACTTTATGACAGGCCTTCTCTTCCGCTTCCGTCATCATGGATAAATCATTGGTGGCCTGGCTGGTGATGAGCTGAACGAGCTTGCTGCCTGTTTCCGGGACATAATCTATCCTGTACCCCGCCGCTTTCATTTTTTCCAGAAGGCGGCGTACACTTTCTATGCTGTCAAGGCCGAAGGCACTACCGATATTGGAATTCTTAGGCGGATAGTTGTGAAAAATAATGGCAATTTTCTTGTCTTCATTTCTCTTCCTGTGAAGTCTGGCCCAGGCACCGGCCTTAGCTGCCATGGCAGCTATCCGCTCTTTCAAAGGCAGATATTCCACCTCTCCTGTTTTCTTCACATGCTTGGCTGCTATGGGCACCCCGTGGATAATGCCGTCAAATTCAGGCATGGAAACACTGATGGACACTTCCATGGCATTCATGCCTTCCGTTGATTTTTTCCACTCCTCCTCCGGCATAAGCAGGGAATAGCACTGAAGCACAGGAATCCCCATTTCATGGAGCACCTCGCGGGATATGGAGCCGGATGTGGTGAATGAAAATTTCATTACATTCACCAGGCAGTCAATCACAGGCTTTCCATCTTTCATAAAATACCGATGAAATACTTCATCAAGGGATGGCATACCCAGTTTCGTATCTGGAAGACCGTTAGTGAAAACAGGAATGACATTAAGCCCCTGCCGCTCCGCCTCCTCAATGAAAGCATCCTGGTATTTTGTATCTCCCCAGATCCATTCATCCCGATAAAAAAGAAAGCCGGTGGTAGGCCTTTCAGCCTTGCAGAATCTCTCCCTATAGGAAGAAAGATCCATCATATATCTGTTCTTCATGCCAAAATGGTAGAGTCCCGCCCAGCAGAGGGGACTGGGATTCGGTGGCTTGACCGGGGAAGTCTCAAAGAGGAAAGCGCCATAGAGCCATAAATTCCTATAATTTTCCAGTCCGCCGTAAAAGCTGTACTTTTTAATAGCATCAATGTCCTCTTTTCCTATCCACTTCCCGCATTCTTCCTCCGCCGAACCGGCTGCATCCATGTAATAGGGAATCCCACGGCCCTCTAAAAAGGCAAGGCACTGCTGCCAGAATTTCGTGCGAATCGTATTTCCCATGAACTTGATCATCACCAGGGACGCTCTCTCAAGAAGAGGCGCATAGGAAGCAAAACTGCTGTCATCTTTCACCTTCAGCGTCCGGCAGCTTCCAGAAAGCCGTCCCTCCTTCTGCAGGGACTCCATGGCCCGGCTCATCATGAAAAACCGGCGGTCCACATTTGTCAAATAGATCAGTTTCACTGCCATTCTGCTTCTCCCTTATATGAAATCAGACGCCTGCCATCAGTGAGAATCCCTGTCAAACAGCTCCGGATACACCGCCCGGGCACTGGCTTCTACGGCATCGGTTATATGCTGGCTCATGACATACTTGTACTTTTCCGGGAAAGGTACCAGCTTTCCGTTCTTAACAGCCTTTACATCCCGGTAAGCCGGATTTTCCATGATTTCCCGGGCAAAGACTGTCTCATCGTCCCCGGTTTTCACCTTCCATACGGGCATAAGAATCACATCAGGATTGATTTCCGGCAGGATTTCCATGGAAAGATAGGCATTGGTCCCCTTCGGTACATCATACCGGGCCGCACCATCCTTCACGTGGGCCATGGCCAGCACCTCACTGAAAAGGGTGCCCTTCTTTCCCAGGATTCCCCTGAAAGAAAGTCCCAGGGCACACCGCTCATCCGAAGGACCTATAGCAGAAAGTTTTTCCTCCAGCTTCGCTTTTTTATTTTCCATATCCTGTACCATGGCTTCACCGGCGGCTTCCTCGTTCACTGCCCTGGCCACTCCTCTGACCTTTTCTTCCATTTCATCCCAGCTTACCGCAACCAGGGACACATACACCGGGATGCCGGACTGCCGTAGAAGACTGACCAGCTGAGGAGACACCGCTGTTGAGACGATAACCAGGTCCGGTTTCAGGGCCATAATGGACTCTGCATTCACATCGACCTTCCTCCCTACCGCCTCCGCCTCTTCCTTCGTCACAAAGGAAATATCCGGATTTCTGGCATATCGGGAAAGGGCTGCCACCCTTGACGTATCTACCAGACCCAGAAGAATCTCATCAGTACCATAGGTGAGAGACACTATGCGGGAGGGATGGCTGGGGAGGGATACGGACTGTCCTGTATCGTCCACCACCTGCCGCAGGTGGCTGTTCGGCTGCACTTTTCCGCAGCCGGACAGGAGAAGGGTACCGAAAAGAAGGGAGAGGAGAAATAGAGCAAACCGTTTCAAGAGAAACTCCTTTGAAATACAAAGGAAGCGCCTTTTAAGTCAAGGAAACCAAGACAAAATACTCGATACTTGCCGCATTAAATCTATGTTTCCCTGCACTCAGGCACTTCCTCATATATTATGACCAGCCCTTATGTCATATATCTTTGTATGAAAATGGCTGTTTAAAATTTATGACGATAGGACAAAAGGAATGTAGTTGGCGTGGAATAATAATCACTTGACGTGTGGGACGTCACATCTTCCCTGTTAAGGATATTATCCACGGTCAGAATAATATCATCGGACTTGTTGGGTGAATATTTAGCAAAGAAAGAGGTAAGCAGATAAGGCTTTGTATCATAGGAATGGGCACTGGTAGGTGTCATGACCCTGTCAGCCAGGTAACTGAAATTCAATGCCGTTTCCCATTTATTCTTTGTATAATCCACGCCGCCATTCAAAAGGATTCTTCCATAATGGCGGTCCCAATAGGTTTTAGCAGTCTTTTTCTGCGATTTTTCTTTAGTTTTCGGATTCTGGTAAGTAAATCCGGCATGCCAGCCAAACCCGTTCTTTTCCTGCCCTTTCACCGTCAATTCCAGCCCTTTATTCTTGAAATCCTCATTGACTGTATTCCAGTAATCCTGACCGTTCTGCTTCTGCTTCGAGAAAGAAATATCATCCTTAATTCTTTCGGTAAACAGGGCTGCCTTGTACTGTCTATGTTCCGTTTCCATCTTCCAGCCCATTTCATAGTGGGTACCCTTCTGCGGTTTCAGGTCGGGATTCCCAATAATACGGTCCGGTGAAGAAATATCATATCTGGAATGCAGCTGGCGAAGGGTAGGCAGCACAAAGGACTGACCAAAGCCGGCATAGATGCTTTGGTTGTTATTCAGCTTATGCAGGTACTGTGCCTGGGTGCTGAAATTGTGATACTGCTTCTTTCCTCCCGTGGTCCATGTGCCGCGTCCGCTCAAGGTAAAGGTATCCTTCGGTGTGATATTTCTGTTCCATGAGCCAAAGGCTGCATAAATATTTCTTCCTTCACCGATTTCTCTATCCAGAGCGCTGGTGGCACCGGGGTCATGGTTCTTATACTCTTCTCGAACCAGGGATGTCCCCAGCAGGAAGGTCTGTTTGTCCTTCTGGTCCCACACCTTTTGGAAATCATAGCCATAGGTCTTATTCTTTTCCTTGCTATAGCTTCTATATTGGGGATTATCCGGTTTATACGGCGAAGCTGTGGAACTGTAGAAATTGGTCTGGTGAGTGGCAAGGGAGTTATAGTTATAGAAAATATGGCCGCTGAAGCCATCCATATCATGAAGATTTAACTGGATAAAATCTCCATCTCTTTCAAATTTGGTCTTATACCGAGTCTGACCATTCAGGCCCGCATATTTATTTCCCTCCGGTATCCCGCTGTACTTATAGGACCAGCGATTGGTGGATTCATTATGGTTGTAGAGCAAATCCAGCTTGTCATTGAACTGATACATGGCATTGAAATTGTTCTTCTCAGAACCTTTGAATTTCTGCTGCATATGGACCGGGAAAAGGGTGACTGTCTTCCCATTCTTCTTTGTAGTCACCTTTGTATTATAATCGGAGACCTTATCAATGGTCCCCCATTTATTGTAATCATAGGCAAAGGAGAAGCTGCCCGCATTGGCTGAAACCTTATAGCTCTGTCTGCCACGGTTGCCCCAGCCTGCCTCTACCTGATTATCCAGTTTTTTCTTCGTAATGATATTAATGACACCGCCGGTAGCCTGGCTACCGTACATCACCGCACCGCCGCCATGGACCACTTCTACCCGGGATACCGCACTGGTCGGAATATTTTCCAGATTATAAAGATTTCTCCAGTTGATAGGGGTACCGTTAACCATAACCACCGTGCCATTTTCAACGCCGCGCATCACGATTTTGCTGGTCATGGAAGAATTAGACGCCCCGTTGGGCCCCATGCCGGAGGTAACAACGCCATCCAGATATCCTAAAGCTACAGACATATTATCTGCACCGGTAGCAGCAATGTCTTTTTCAGTAAATGTCTGTGTCGTGGCAGGCACATCAACGTCCTTTTTCTCATAACGCTGTGCCGTTACGGTAATGGGATTCAGTTCATACACCTGCTCTGCCGAAGCGCCGGTCCAGCCGGTGCAGGCAAGAGCAATCCCCAGAGCTGCATACTTGATTTTCTGATTCATACGTTTTCTCCCCGCTTTTTGACATAAAAAAAGAGAACTGAAAAAAAGCGCAGTGCGCTTCAGTTCTCATATTCCCCATCATAATATATCAAAAGTTTAATTTGCTGGTTTATTGTTATAATTATTATTTAGTCTTTACTCATTATCTACTCTTTTCCTTTAATTGTCAAATTTCAATTTATATTCTTTTACAATCTTTGATGCCCTCAGGTATGGGTATCAATAGCTGCTATCAGCATAAAACTTAACTAAAAGGAGGATGTCCTTTCCCTTTCGTCCCCAGTCATCAGTCAGCCCATGGAGGCAGGCCACATCTCATCTGACCCTTCCTGTCAAATAAAAAAGCATGGCCCTCTATGAGGTTCCATGCTTTTAATTTTGATGTCAGCCGTTGTTTTTAAGCTGTTTTTCCACTTTTTCCAGTGCCATTTCCAGGGTGTGCCAGCCCAGGGTGGCGCATTTGACGCGGACAGGCATCTGGGAGATGTCTTTCAGGGTAATGGCGGCTTCCAGTTCTTCCAGCTGGGAGTCATCGGTGACTTTGCCGCGGATCATATCCAGGAAGAGGCGGCAGAGGCGGAGGCCTTCTTCCACGGTTCTTCCCTGAAGGAGTTCGGCCATCATGGCGGTGGATGCCTGGCTGATGGCGCAGCCGGTGCCGGTATAGGCCAGGTCGGTGATGACTCCGTTTTCTACTTTGGCTTCGATGTCGATATCATCGCCGCAGCTGGGGTTGTGTCCATGTTCGTGGACTGTGGGGCTGCTGATTTTGCGTTTATTGGTCTTGTCCTTGTTATATTCCAGGATAAGGTCGGTGTAAAGCTGTTTTAATTCCATCAGTCGTCATACCCCATGACTTTCCGTACGTCCTTCAGTTCTTTCAGGAAATAGTCCACTTCGTCCACTGTATTGTAGAAGTAGAAAGAGGCACGGCAGCTGGCGTTGATGCCCAGGTAGTGATGGAGCGGTTCAGCACAGTGATGGCCGGTGCGGATGCAGATGCCTTTGGCAGAAAGGATCTGGGCCACATCGTGGGGATGAACGCCTTCCACTTCAAAGGCTACGAGGCCTTCTTTTTCTTCGGGATTGGTGGGTCCGATGATATGGATGAAGGGCAGTTTTTTCATGCCTTCCAGGCAGCGGGTGACAAGGCGCCGTTCCTGGGCCCGGATTTCATCATAGCCTACGGATTCCACATATTTAATGGCAGCTACCAGGCTGACAGCCCCTTCCACGTACTGGGTGCCTGCTTCAAATTTGGCAGGCAGGTCGGCGAAGGTGGTTTTCTGTTCCTTCACTTCGTCAATCATATCGCCGCCCATGAGGAATGGTTCCATGTCATTCAGCAGTTCCTCTTTTCCGTAAAGGACGCCAATGCCTCCCATGGAGCACATTTTATGACCGGAGAAAGCGAAGAAATCGCAGTCCAAATCCTGTACATCCACTCTCTTATGGGGAGTAGACTGGGCCCCGTCAAGCACCACCACGGCGCCATGGGCGTGGGCCCGCTGAATGAGGGGCTTGGGGTCGAAATCAATGCCCAGTACGTTGGATACTTCGGCAAAAGCCAGGATTTTCACTCTGGGGTCGTCGATTTTCTTCAGTTCTTCTTCCGGGAAATGACCGGTTTTCTTATCTACATAAATGTAGTCCAGCACGGCGCCGGTTTTTTCTGCCACCCTCTGCCAGGTGACCAGGTTGGAATGATGTTCCGCAATGGTAATGAGGATGTGGTCTCCCTTGTGAAGATGGGTTTCGCCATAGGAACGGGCCACCAGGTTCAGGGATTCGGTGGTGTTTCTGGTGTAAATAATTTCGCCGGCGCTTTTGGCGTTAATAAATTTCCGTACCACTTCCTTGGATGTATCATAGGCTTCTGATGCGGAAATGGCGAAAATATGGGCACCTCTGTGGGGATTGCCGTTGTCGTGGGTAACATAGTCCAAAACGGCATTCACTACCGGAAGCGGCCGCTGGGTGGTGGCAGCATTATCAAAATAAACGATCTGATGACCATTCACTTTGGTTTCCAGTATGGGAAAATCTTTTCTAAGTAATTCGCTGTTCATTATAACTCCTTCGAATCCAGTTTCTGCCTGAGTTCTGTAATAATTTCATCTCTCACCGACGGATCCATGCCATCGATAATCGGCCGGATCAGGGCTTCAATCACAATTCTTCTGGCTTCTTCCAGGGAGAATCCACGGCTCATGAGGAAGTAAATGGTATTGGCATCCAGCTGTCCTGCACTGGATGCATGGTTTCCCTGGACATCATCTTCCGTACAGAGGAGGAGGGGCAGGGAAATGTTTTTCGTCTTCGGGGAAAGCTGGATGGCATAGTCTCCTTCGTCGCCTGCAGAGCCGCTGCAGCCTTTTTTGAAATTCAGGGTACCCCGGAAAATCTTTTTGGAATCATCATCCAGGGCGCCTTTCACGTCGATTTCCGCATGGGTTTTCTTTCCCACATGATCGATGTGATAAAAGAAATCCAGATGCTGTTTCTTCGTGCCGGCATAGACTGCTTTTTCCGTCATGGCAGAATGGTCGCCGGCCAGCAGGCCGTAGCTGTGAACGTAAATATTTTCACCGCCTAATTCGGCAGCAGAAAAATCAGCTCTGGCGCCTCTGGCCAGTACTGCATGGCGCTGGTCGAAAATTTCCACACCGGAAAGGCCGCTTTCCAGCCGGGATACTTTCAGATTGGCATTTTCTGCCAGGTCATAGTAGGCTCCTGCGACACAGGTGCCTTTTTCTGTTTTCCCTTTCAGGATCCAGACAAGGTTCAGGGATGATTCTTTTCCCAGGTAGAAAAGGAAGGTTCCTGCAAAGTCTGCCTGGCCCTCGCCGCTAAGGGTGATGGTCAGTTCCGCCTTTGTTTCGGCGGGAATAGTAATGGTGTAATGACTGCCCTGCTTGAGAGCTTTCACCGTTTCTTCGGAAGCCCCCTTGAAGTCCGCCGGAAGGGTGCCCCCTTCTTTCACATAGGTGAGGTCGGAAAAATGAGGTTCTCCGCCCCTCTTCGGCGCTTCAAAGGATACAGGGGTATCGTTGGTATGAAGATAACGGTATGTGAGAAGAGGCAGCCGGTTGATTCTGATTTCTTCCATAATGCCTCCTTATCCTATGGTCCCTTCGAATTCAAGATCGATGAGGCGGTTCATTTCTACTGCATATTCCAGAGGCAGGGCCTTGGAAATCGGTTCCGCAAAGCCTCTGACCAGCATGGCCTTGGCGTCTTCTTCCGTAAGGCCCCGGCTCATGAGGTAATAAATATCTTCATCCGGAATGCGTCCGATTTTCGCTTCGTGTCCCAGGTCAATATCATCATTTTCAATGACAATGTCCGGGATAGTATCGGAGCGGGACTCATTATCCAGCATGAGGGATTCGCAGCTGATAGAGCCCTTTGTCCCCGTGGCATTGGGGCCGATATAGACTACGCCGCGGTAAATGGCGGTGCCGCCGGCTTTGGAAATGGATTTGGAATTCACGGTCATGGACACATCTTTCCCCAGTGCTTCCACTTTGGAGCCGGTATCCAGGAACTGTCCCTTGCCGGCAAAGGTGATGCCTGTAAATTCACAGGTGGAACGGTCTCCTTTGAGCACCGTATCCGGATAGAGGCAGGAGGTATGGGATCCGAAGGAACCGGACACCCAGATCATATGACCATCTTCTTCTACCAGTGATTTCTTGGTATTCAGGTTGTACATATTCTTGGACCAGTTCTCAATGGTAGAGTACCGAAGGGTTGCCCCTTTCTTAACGAAAAGTTCTACAGCTCCGGCATGGAGATTGGCCACATTGTAACGGGGAGCCGAGCAGCCTTCGATGAAATGGCAGGTGGCTCCTTCTTCCACAATAATCAGGGTATGTTCAAACTGGCCTGCTCCCGGCGCATTAAGGCGGAAGTAGCTCTGCAGCGGCATCTTCACATGAACCCCTTTGGGCACATACACGAAGGATCCGCCGGACCATACGGCATAGTGAAGGGCTGCAAACTTATGGTAGTTCGGGGTAATGAGCTTTCCGAAATAGGGTTTAATCAGTTCCGGATATTTCTTGACTGCCGTTTCAAAGTCAACATAAATGACTCCCTGTTCCTCCAGTTCTTTCTGGATATTGTGGTATACCACTTCGGAGTCATACTGAGCGCCTACACCGGCCAGCGATTTCTTTTCCGCTTCCGGAATTCCCAGCCGGTCAAAGGTTTCCCTGATGTTTTCCGGCAGGTCTTCCCAGCGGGCTTTCATATCTGTTTTCGGGCGGACGTAGGTATCAATGTGCTCCATGTCCAGTTCCGAAATGTCCGGCGCCCAGGGCGGTACGTCCAGCTTGTTGTAAATTGCAAGGGCCTTGAGACGCTTTTCCAGCATCCATTCCGGTTCATCCTTTTCTCTGGAAATCTCACGGATCACATCTTCCGTAAGCCCCTTGTCTGCCTTGTAGGAATATTCCACCTTATCCTTCACATCATAAATGCTGCGGTTAATATCCTCTACCTGGCTCTTTTTCTTTTCTTCAGCCATGACTACACCTCACTGCGGTATGCATCAAAGCCGTTGGTTTCGATTTCATCCACCAGTTCCGGTCCGCCTTCTTTAACAATGCGTCCATCAATGAGCACATGCACAAATTCCGGCGTAATGAATTTCAGAATCTGGTTCAGATGGGTAATAATGAGAAGGGAATTGTTCTCATTATGGTATTCGGAAATATTTTTAGAAACAATGCGCACTGCGTCCACATCGAGACCCGAGTCAGTTTCATCCAGCATGGCCAGCTTGGGATCCAGAATACGCATCTGCAGGATTTCGCTCTTCTTTCTTTCGCCGCCGGAGAAACCGTCATTGAGGTAACGGTCCGCATAGGAGGGATCCATGGAAAGGTCTTCCATCCTTGCTTTCATCAGACGCTTGAAAGGGAAAAGGCGCTGCTGTTTCCCGGAAATGGTAGTCTTGGCAGTACGGATGAAATTTTCCATGGTAATGCCGGCCACCGAAATAGGATTCTGGAAAGAAAGGAAGATTCCCAGTTTCGCTCTTTTATCTACAGACAGGCCTGTAATGTCCTGGCCTTCAAAATAAATATGACCCTCAGTTATCTTGTAAACAGGATTTCCCATGATGGCATGAAGCAGCGTCGACTTGCCTGCCCCGTTAACACCCATAATAACATGGACTTCCCCCTTGTTTACGGTGAGGTTAATGCCGTGGAGGAGTTCTTTCCCGCCTACGGAAACGTGGAGATTTTCCACGCGAAGCAATTCACTCATTTAATCACCTCATAATATATTGTAACCTGCATGCGTCATGAGACGTATACAATTGAAATCTTATTCCATTTTATATTATTTATATCGATATGTAAATACACGGCTGCCCCGGAAACTGCATCCTTCCTGCCATTTCACCCTGCAGGGCCACATCCTATCTAACTTTTTCAATATGTAATCCTATCCATACGGATTTAGGGAAGATAAATGAGTATATTATATATAGGGTTCATAGGGTGGCGGCGGCCGCTTCGCCGCAGCTTTTACAGGCCGCTATCCGGCGGCATACCCCTTCCACCACTGACGTGGTCCCCCTCCCCCTGGCAGGCAGGGGGAGGCAAGTTATAGAAGCGTGGTCCCACTCCTCCTGGCAGGCAGGGAAGTCAAGTTACAGAAGGGCGGTCCCTTACCATCCCGGTGGGAAGCGTGTCACAGGCACGAAAAAAGAGCGGATAGTTTCCGCTCTTTTCCCTTACCTTCTATATCCCGGTCCGGGGCAGTAGTAATCATCCCGGTCGCTCTGCCGGTATCCACCGCAGCCGTAGCCCCTGCCGTAGCTGCCGTCACGGGAGTCCCGGCTCACGGTCTGTCTTGGGCCCGGGCACCAGCCATTCCAGCTGCTGTCACTGTTATCGGCAAATACACTGTAGCCGCCAAGAGAAATCAGACCAGCAGCAGCCAGGGAAATAATCAGGGTGCTTTTCTTCATAGAATCATCCCTCTTTCTTTGTAAATGAAGAGGTCTAGGCCTCTTCATTTATTATACCATGGTCCGGAAGCCCTGCCCCATGAGGCAGCGATTCTGTTTTTCCGGCCCTCAGGACTTGACGTCCGGCTCTTTGCTGAAGTTTTCATCGGCAAACCATTTATCGTAAATCTTATCATATTCGCCGTTCTTCATCAGCTTATCCAGGGCCTCATTCACCTTTTCCCGGAGGCCTTCATCTTTCTTGCTCACCATCATGACAAATCCGCCGGAACCGCTGATAATGCCGGCAGGCTTCAGCTTCTCCGATGCGCCGTGGGCCAAGTAGAAGCGGGCCACCGGCTTGTCCAGGATCAGGGCGTCTGCTTCGTTGTCCTCCACCGCCTTGATAAGCTGGTCGTGATAGTCATACTCCTTCACTTCGGCGCCGTACTGTTTCGCTGTTCCTACATAGACCGTACCCTTTTCCACAGCCACTTTTTTCCCTTTCAGGTCTTCCGGTCCCCTGATTTCATTGTCCTCTTTCCGGGCCAGGATGGAAACATTTTCCTTGCTGTAGTAGATATTGCTGAAATCCACCTTGTCCGCCCGGTCCTGGGTCATGTCTACGGCTGCCACCGCTATGTCCGCCTTGCTGGCCTGAAGGGCCGGTACCATTTCATTGAAGGGCATGCTTTCATACACCACCTGCGCCCCCAGCTCCTTTGCCACGGCACCGGTGATATCCACGTCAAAGCCTACGATTTTCCCTTCTTTGTCCTTGTACACAAAGGGCGGATAGGTAGCCACGCAGGCCACCTTCAGCTCCTTCTTCGCCGGCGCTGAAGCTGCCTTCGAAGCAGCCTGCTTTTCGCCGCCGCAGCCGGACAGGCCGGCCATCATGCACAGGGCCAGCGCTGCTGCTCCTGCTTTCATCCATCTGTTCATACAAAACACCTCCCGAAAAACCCACCAAGTGTTGTCTTCATTATATAGGGCGGAAATTGAATTATCAAATGGGAAATGAGAGGGATCGCCTGCTTTCCCGGGTTCAGAAGCTCCCACCAGTACACCAGTCCGCCAGTAATCCTGCTGACTAAAAAAACCGGGCCCCTTTGAGCCCGGTTTCCTTATATCAATTATTTCTTTCCTTCATTGCCAAACCACTTGGTGTAAATCTTATCATAGGTGCCGTTGTCCTTCAGTTCCTTCAGCGCCTTGTTGACAGCAGCCTGCAGTTCCTTGTTGTCTTTCTTCATGGCAAATACCATGCCTTCTGCGTCTTTGGCAGTGCCCACGATCTTCAGGTCCTTGTCAGCGCCCTGTTTCAAGTAGTACATACCCACCGGCTGGTCGATGACCACCGCATCCAGGGTCTTTGCCTGCAGTTCCATGAAGGCCTGGGAGTTGGAATCCAGCTGCTTTACATTGGCTGCCTTGGCTTCCTGAGCCACTTTCACCTGCTGGGTGCCTACCTGGGCGCCTACATTCTTTCCTTCCAGATCAGCCCAGTCTTTAATGCTGTCATTGTCTTTGTTGACGACGATGACGAAGCCGTCCTGGGTGAAATAAGGATCCGAGAAGGCTACCTGTTTCGCTCTTTCAGGAGTGGCATTGAGGCCGGCAGCAATGAGGTCGATCTGGCCGGACTGTACGGCCGGAATGAGGGCATCAAAGCCCATGCTCTTGAATTCCATCTTGCTGCCCATCTGTTTGATGATGGCATCCGTCAGGTCAAGATCAAAGCCTACATATTTATCGTCCTTTGTAAATTCAAAGGGCGGGAAGGTGGTTTCCGAACCTACACGGATGACCGAAGGAATGCCGTTCTTGGAGGAAGAAGAGCTGCTGCTTGAACTTCCACCGCCGCAGCCTGCCACACCAAATACAGCGGCCATAGCGCCTAATGCCAATGCGATTTTTAATTTCTTACCCATCATGACAAATCATCTCCATACAGATATTTTCACTGACTGGAAGCTCCCCTATGAATTTTTATTCAGGCTTCCTGTTTTCCTTTCATAAAGACATCCGGAAGCTTTCGTTGATTTTCCCAAATTTCGTCCTAATTCAGCGAAATCTTTGCAAGTACCATTTTCGCAAGTCGGTATCTTTATGCAATCTATGCATATTTTATCAATATTTTATACAGTTGTCAAATAGAACATGCATAATTGGACGGGAAAGGGGAAACGAACTTATGGGATACCCGAAACTGCCTCTTTCCAGGGATTCCGGAAGAGTCAATTTCCCTGTGCTTCATCCTGTTCATTGACCCTGCCCTCTTACCATGTTATATTTTATAGTGATAGTCTCGAAAGGTAGATTGGATTACCTTCAGGGCCGTTCATTGATTGTTAATATATTGTATATATAATGTATACTTTCCTTACATATAATAAAGCAGGCATGAAAAATTCCCGCCACAGGATTCATTCGTTTTTGAATTGACAAAGGACTTTCTTTATGGAATTTATTATTTCATTTCTCTCTGAATGGGGATATCTGGCTCTTTTCATCTGCATGGTGCTGGAAAATATGAATATCCCTATCCCCAGTGAAATCATTCTGGGCTTTGCCGGTTTTCTTGTTTCCCAGGATATTTTCTCCTTCTGGCCTACAGTCATCATCGGAACCGCCGCCGGTATTACGGGGTCCGTGGTATCCTACTATATGGGCGCCAGAGGAGGGCGCGACATGATTTTGAAGCATACCGCCAAAGGGGGCCTTGGCGCCAGAAAGATGATTGCCGCCAAGGACTGGTTTGAAAATTACGGTGCCATTGCTGTTTTCACCGGCCGCCTGCTGCCGGGGGTGCGCACCTTTATTTCCCTTCCTGCCGGTATTGCCCAGTTCCCTCTGCCTGAATTCGTCATCCTTACCATACTGGGCACCCTGCCCTGGACCATATTTCTTGTTTATGTAGGCTCCGAGCTGGGGCACAACTGGACCATGATTCTGGACTACAAGCTGGAAATCGCTGCCGCCTGCGCCGCCATTTCCGCATGCATCGGTCTGGCTTACTATATCTACCATAAGAGAAAATCAAAATGAAACTGAATAAAAACTGTATCTTCCTCTTCCTTTTCTGTATTGTCCTCTACGGCGCCTTTCTTGGCACCATTCCACTTCTTGACCCCGATGAACCGGTGTACGGGGAAACGGCCAAGGAAATGATAGCCACCGGCGATTTCCTTTCTCCCCGCATTTACGGGGAATTCTGGTATGACAAGCCGCCTCTCTTCTATTGGCTGGAAGCGCTGTCTTTCAGCCTGTTTGGCGTTTCTACCTGGGCCGCTCGATTTCCTTCCCTCTTTCTAGGCGCCCTCACCCCGGTGTACCTGTATCTTTCCTCCCGAAAGCTCATTGGCGGAAAGGCTGCCCTCCGGGGTGCTTTCATCTGCGCCACTTCTCTTGAAATCATCGTCCTTGCAAGGAGCAGTGTCACCGATACCCTCCTAACGCTGACGCTCACCATCGCCCTCATGTCCTTCCTCCGGAAGGAATATATAGCGGCCTACATATTCTGCGGTCTGGCGCTCCTCACCAAGGGGCCTGTGGGCTTTGGTTTTCCTGCCCTCATTGTGGGCATCTGGATGGTTCTTACAAAGCAGTTCCATGTGAAGGAAATCCTGGGCCTCAAATGGTACTGGGGCATCCCGCTGGCCTGCCTGGTAGGCCTTCCCTGGTATGTAGCCATGGGCCATATCCACGGCAGCGCCTTCATCGACACCTTCCTGGGCTACCACAATGTGACCCGTTTTGTCAGCCCGGAGCATGCGGGACAGAACCATTACTGGCTCTATATAGTGGTGCTTCTTGCCGGATTTTATCCCTGGAGCGGCACCCTGCCCGGTATTTTCCGCCGTACGAAGAAATGGCTGAAGGATAGGACCAGTGCTTTCTTCCTGGTATGGACCCTGTTTATTTTTATTTTCTTCTCCCTTTCTTCCACCCAGCTCTTTTCCTACGTTCTTCCCATGTTCCCGCCCCTGTCCCTTCTGGCAGGCATGTATCTGACGGACTGTGAAGAGTCCGGCCATATTTCAAAGGCCCTGATTTTTTCCCATCTCTTCTTTTCCCTACTCACAGCAGGGGCCATTGCCCTGGCGCCCATTCATCCCGACGGAGGCCCCTTCATCCGGTGGCTCATCGTTTTCTTCATGGTCCTTGCCGCCGTTCTGGCTGCCCTGGGCCTCAAAAAAGGCCGTTTCCGCGCCTTCATGATGACCCAGGCCCTTCTGATACTCGTCTTCGTTCTTTCCATATGGGGCGCCTTTGCCTCCGCCGTATCTTCCCTCTTTACCTCCGCCGCCATTGCAGAGAAACTTGCCAGCACAGACCGGGACCCGTCTATCCCCCTCTATGTGGACACCTTCTACCGTCCTTCCGCTGCCTTCTACACCGACATCTATGGAAAGGCGCTGCCTGAGTTTGACCGGAGGAAACAGGAAACAGACGAGAAGAATGAAGAAAAGGGCGTCCTCCTTCCAGGAAAGGAAACCTCCCGTCTGCCGGAGAATGCGTATATCCTGGTGCAGAAAAAAGTATTTAAAAACTGGCCGGAAGAACAGAAATCGGGCCTTACGATTCTCTGGGAAAAGGATACGGCCCTTCTGTTGTTAAAGAAAGAAGACTGACATTGAGCACAAAGCGCATGAAAAGAAAAAATAAACTGAATCATGGAAAGCAGGAAACCGGGGAAAAAGGCGTCTTGAAAACCCTTCTCTTTTTCTTCCTTGCAGCCTTTCTTTTCCTTCTCTGGGGCTCCTGGCTCCTTCCGGTGACGGATCCGGTAGAGTCCAACTATGCTTTGACGGCCAAGGAAATGGTGCTTTCCGGCAACTGGATGTCCCCGCAGATTTACGGTACGTTCTGGTACGACAAGCCCATCATGATCTACTGGCTTCTTTCCATTTCCTATACCATTCTGGGATTTACCAGTCTGGCCTCCCGCATGCCTGCCATCCTTTCAGGCGCCCTGTCGGTGACCCTTCTCATCTGGTACATGCAGCGGATTCGGAAGGATAATGTGACTGCCGTATGGTCCGGTGCCATGCTGGCCCTGTCTCTGGAATTCTGGGTCATTTCCCATGCCGTCATTACTGACAGCATCCTCCTTCTCTTCACCATTCCCACCATGCTTTCCGGCTATATCGGTGTGATGGAGGGAAACAGGAAGCACCTGGTGCTGGCCTACGCCGCCGCCGGCTTTGCCTGCCTAACCAAGGGGCCCGTGGGACTGGTGCTTCCCGGCGCCCTGCTCCTTCTGTGGTGTCTCACCATGAAATCGGGGAAAATGGCAGCCCGCCTTTTCCCCTGGCAGGGCATTCTTGCCTTTTTTGCCGTCACCCTTCCCTGGTACGGCGGCATGTACCTCATTCACGGCAATGATTTCGTAGAACAGTTCCTGGGCCTTCACAATATTCTGAGAGCCACTTCTTCCGAGCACCCCGAAGATAACCACTGGTATTACTACCTGGTTCTTCTTCCTGCCGCTCTTCTCCCCTGGACCTTCACCTCTTTTTACGAAATGGTCCGGGGCTGGAAGGAAAAGACCCCCTTCTACCGTTTCCTCATGGTATGGTGCTGGGGCACCCTGCTGTTCTACACTCTCATGGCCACCAAGTACGTCACCTACACCTACATTGCCGTGGTACCGGCCATCATCTTTGCCGCCCTGGCAGCGCCTGCCATCCGGCAGGGAGAGAAAAAGCCCTACCTGTGGACGGCTCTGGGCTTTGCCCTTTTCCTCGCTGCCGCCATCGGCGGTTCCATCTACATCAAGGAAGGAAGCTGGTGGGTCCTTTATGCGGTGATTTTCTATGCCTTCTGGTCCCTGGTTCTTCGCTATAAAAAAAGCAGCGGCCGGCGGCTCACTGTAATCACCGCCGGAAAGGGCAATGCCGAAAA